>Ga0307948_1000486_pt1 | contig 27340 bp, 26 predicted proteins | sample OrgLakmetagen280_FD_201824 | JGI IMG/M metagenome (GOLD analysis project Ga0307948, IMG submission 201824) | Saline water microbial communities from Organic Lake, Antarctica - #280 | ecosystem: Environmental > Aquatic > Non-marine Saline and Alkaline > Saline | place: Antarctica: Organic Lake...
GCTGCGGACACGTTCTCATTGGCGGGCGATGTGGTGGGCTTCGATCTCACCGGCATTCTCGACAGCGAGAGCGAGAAGGAACGCATGGCCGTCCTGTCCTATCTCTTCCGCCGCATCGAGCGTGTGATCGAGGATCGCAGGCCCACGTTGATTATCATCGATGAGGCCTGGAAGGCGCTTGATAATCCATACTTTGCCGAGCGGCTCAGCAACTGGCTTGTCACGGCACGCAAGCAAAACGCCGTCGTTGTGATGATGACGCAATATGCCAGCCAGCTTGAGAAGACCCGTACGGGCAAGACCATCATCGAGGCTGTGCCGACACAGCTGCTCTTGCCCAATATCCGGGCGTCAGCGAGCGATTACGCCATGCTTGGCCTGACCGACAAAGAGCTCGACGTCCTCCTTGGCACGGGCAGCAATTCTCGATTGGCACTGGTGCGTGATGATCAAGGTTCGGTCGTGATCGACGCTGACCTCAGCATGCTCGGACCTTACCTCACCATCTTGGGCGGCATGGAAAAGGGTGAGGTGCTTGTCGGTGCCGATTACCGTGACCGCCCCGATTTCTGGAGAGTGATATGACCCGCAGTATTACCCGCATTTCGATACTGATTAGCCTCAGTTTGAGCCTCACCGCTTGCGCAACCTACCAGCCCTCTGAAGCGGAATGTTTCAACAGTTTTGCGGAAGTCACCCGCAGCGATTGTAGCTTCGAGCTGCTGCATGCGATTGGTCCTGTGGGGCATGAAAATGGCTAAGCGCAACACCCCGATCTTGGGCGCGCTCGTTGCCCTGGGTCCGGCCGTCATGGCCGGTGCCCAAGGCGTGCCGACCATCGATCTTGGCGCGTTTGTGCAACGCGAGCAGATTCTGGGCCAAGGGGACTGCGATCTTGCCCTGCAGCGCGACCGTCTCAGCCGCGAAGAAGAGCTGGCGGCCTTGGAGGCAGATCAGCATGCTGCGCTGGAAAATCTGCTGGAAGCGTCGACTATTGGCCCTTCGACCGCCAGCACGCTCCAAAACCTTGAGGCTGGCCGCTCAGACGAAAGCGCCGCCGCCACGCTCTTCGGGCCAACTGACTCCAACCCCGCTGCGCCACAAATGTTTGGTGATGCAGCGGGCTCAATCGAGGCGCTCATCATCCGTGCGGCGCGCGAGACCCATGGTCTGTCCGGCGTCGCCCGCGCGGGGCTGTCTCTGGTGCAATGGCGCTGTCTGATCCAGGCGCTGATCTGGCAGGAAAGCCGGTTCCAGGTCGGTGCGCGCTCGCCCGTGGGAGCCTTTGGCCTGACACAAATTATGCCCGGCACCGCCGGTGATCTCGGTATCAATCCGGCCTATTACGACGATCCGTATATCCAGGTGACTGGTGGCGCGCGCTACCTCGCACAGATGCTGAACATGTTTGACGGCAACGTCATCCACGCCCTGGCCGCCTACAACGCAGGCCCGGGCAATGTGCAGCGCTACGGTGGCGTGCCGCCCTTTGCGGAAACGCAGCACTACGTTCAGGTCATTCCCGAACGCTATAATCTGTACCTCACCCGCGTGGGCGGCATCGACGCACTTGGTACCATTGATCCCGTCCTGCTCGCGAACGCCTCCATGAGTCTCAGTGCCCATGGGTCTGGCATTTATGGCGACTATTCCCTGATCTCGGTGCGCGCCGCTGCCCTGCGCATTCAGGACATCATCACCCGCATCGCACAGACGGAGGATATCCATGCTGCCATGTCCCTCAACACGTATGCCCGCGCCGAGCTTGCCCGGCTTATGGCCATTCGCATCCGTCTCAAGGCGGCAGGGACGCGGCCCCTCAGCGCACAAGCCCTCGCGATGGCCGCCGCCCAAGCGCGCGAGCAACAGTTTTTACATTTTGATCTGGAGGTTCTCCCATGAGGCATCCCGCACGACAGTTTTTTACCACCGTCGCCACCTGCGCGATGCTGGCAGCACCGCCTGCGTTTGCGCAGGGCGTGCCCACAATCGACACGCGCAACATCGCCCAGGAAATCCGGCAGCTGCAGCAAATGCTGGAGGATTTCGGGATCCAGTCCGATCAACTCGACGCGGCGCTCGACCAGATCAACCTCATCCAAGACCAGCTCGATACGCTCAACGACACCTATGCAGCACTCACCGGCGCGTCCGATATCCTCGAGATGGCCATGGGCGGCGACCTCGACGGGCTGCTCGATCAGGAATTCGGCGATCTCTTGGACGTGATTGCCCAGATCCAGACCGGCGATTTCTCCGGTCTCATCGGCAATGCAGGCCCCGAGATGGAAGGCCGCATGACCCAAGCGCTGGAAGAGGCAGGCTTTGACCAGGATACGCTGTCAACAATGGCCACCAGTGGCAATCCAGGGGCAGAGCGTATCGCCTCGAGCGCGAGCACCGGCGCTGTGATGTCAGCTGCCGCGCAGAATAGCTACGCGGAAGCCGCACAATCGCTTGAGCGCGTCGACCAGCTGGTCGATCTCATACCGGACATGGAGACCCTCAAAGAAGCGGTCGATCATAACACCCGCGTCACCGCAGAGCTCGCAATCGCCATGACACGCATGTGGGAGCTCGAAGCGATCCAAACCGTTGGCGCAGGGCAGACGGGTGTGGCTGATGCCGCAACGCTTGCCGAGGAGCGCCGGTATATGGATTTCACCTTGCCGGATTTGCGGTGAGGCTGTGAGCGACATCATGGGCAAAAATCACGAGGTCATCGAAGAGGAGCTGATCTATGGCGCAAGGCGTCGCGAGCTCCTCTGGCAAAAGCTCGGGCTCGCTGGCCTGAGTTTTGGCGCGCTCGGCTGTCTGACCGCAGGCCTCGTGGCCATCCTTGATGTCGACCCCGCTCCGATGATCGTGCCTTTTGATAGCGAGACCGGAATGGCCCTGCCCAATGCCGCCGTCGAGGCCGTCTCACTTGCCGAGCGACCAGCCATAATCGAGGCGCAGGTGTTTCGCTATGTCACCGACCGCGAGACCTATAACCAGCTCGACAATGATGTTCGCGTTGGGAGCGTGCTATCGCAATCCGACGGCGCGGCCGCCGCTTCCCTGCGCGCGCTCTGGACCAGCGGCAATGAAGCCTATCCGCCAGACACCTATGGCGAGGACGCACGGCTCGAGGCCGAGATCCTCTCAATCACCCTGATCAGCGCAAACCGTGCCCAGGTCCGGTTGCGCAAGCGCCTCAGCTCCCCGCGGGGCAGCCAGACCGGGCTATTCACCGCAACGCTGATGTTTGCGTTCCGCCCCGAAGAGCGCCGCTCGATCGACGAGGTCTGGCAAAACCCCTTCGGCTTCACCGTCACAGAATACGCGGTCCGCTCGGATCGGCTTGAGGAGTAGATGTCAATGTTTCCACGGGTCATTGTGACACTCGCTGCTGTCAGCATATTTCTGGGCAGTGCGGCATTTGCCGAGGTCCAACCGCGCCGCGGTGCCCATGACGCGCGCGTGCGCGTGGCGACATTCGTGGATGGCGAAGTCTACCAGGTTCGTACCAGCCTTACCCATGTCACCAGCATCGAGTTCGGGCCCGGTGAGACCATCCGCTCCATTATCGCAGGCGACACCGAAGGCTTCCTGCTCGATGGCGTCCCCGGCGGTCAGGCCTTCGCCATCAAGCCTGTGGTGCGCGGCGCGCACACCAACATCATCGTCTATACCAACCGGCGCAGCTATTATTTCAACGTCACAGAAGCGTCCGACCCGACCTTCTATGTGATCCGGTTTCGCTATCCGGAGGCTGATGACGGAGCGGTAAGCGTCGTGGCTCAAGGGCCCGCCAACCATGCCTACGGCGTCAGCGTCCAAGCCGAGATCACGCCCCAAGAGATCTGGGACGACGGGACCTTCACGTATTTCCGCTTCGCGCCAAATGCGCCGGTCCCCGCAATCTTTCGCTGGTCAACTGGCCGCGAGCGCAGCGTCAATGCCATGGCCCAGGAAGACGGCGTAATCCGGGTTTCGGGTATCAGTGCCAGATGGGTGCTCCGCCTTGGAGATCTGGAAGTCTGCGTCCAAGATATGAGCGAGGTTGCAGCCGATGACTGAGACGGCTGAGTTGCGCAAACGCCTGGAAGCGCTCGAAGGCGGTGGCGATAGTGGCGGCAGCCGCAAGCGTCCGGTCTTGCTGCTGGGTACCCTTGGGGTTACAGGCATGGCGGTGCTGCTCGCCGTCATAGCGCTGATGTCGCGCGAACCTCAGCCCGAGCCGATGGAAACGGCCGCACCGGCAGAGTTTCAAGACAGTGGGCCGGGTTTCGGCGCACTCGATCCCGTGGCACCACCTGAACCAACCCCGCAACCGGCGGCTCCTGCTTCCACGAATGCTGAGACCGAGGCCCTGCGCGCGCAGCTCGACGAGATGCGCGCAGAATTGTCGGCTCTGCGCAACGCGCCAGCGCCGGATGTGCCCGCCTTGGACAGCGCCGCACTCGACGCGCTGAACGCTGAGATTGATGCCCTGCGCAGTGATGCGGCAGAGGCGGAGGCCGCCCTGCGTGCGGATATTGATGAACGTATGCGGCAAATCCAGCGCCTGCAGACCGATCTGGAGCTGGCGCAACTCGAAGCCCCAACCACCCCACGCCAGCCCGGACCCTCGGCCGAAGACCTGCGGTTGCAAGAGCTAGAGGCGCGGCGGCAAGCCGAACGCGCCATTCTCGAGGCGCGCATCGCCAGTCCAATCATTGCCTTCGGCTCCTCAGGCGGCACCGGTGAGGAAAGCCCAACCGATGGACGCCGCCTTGATGGCGACACAGATTTCGTCCGCAACGGCGCGCAGCCAGCAACCGTTACCCAGGCCCAGACGATCGTGAACCCGTCCAACACGGTTGTGCAGGGCACGATGATCCAGGCCGTGCTGGAAACCGCCATCGACAGCCAGCTTGCTGGTCCCGTCCGCGCACTCGTCTCCGAAGACGTCCATGCTTATGACGGGTCCCGCGTGCTTATCCCACGCGGGTCTCGTCTGATCGGACGCTACCAATCCGGCGTAGATATCGCGCAGCAGCGGATCACAATCGCCTGGGACCGGGTCATCCTGCCCGACAACCAAACCGTCGAGATCAGCGCCTTCGGCGGCGATGAACTTGGCCGCTCCGGCACCACCGGTTTTGTCGACAGTCGCTTTGGTTCGCGCTTTGGATCAGCCGCGCTGATTTCGCTCATTGGAGGTCTGCCCGCGGCAGCGGCCGGGTCAACCGAGGATGAGCGCACGGCTGAAGCCCTCGAAGGCACTGCCGAAAGCCTGCAGGACAGTGCTCAAAGCGTCATCGGAGAATATCTCGCCCTCAGCCCCGTCATCTATGTCGACCAAGGCGCGCGCGTCACCGTCATGGTGGACCGCGATCTGGAGATTTTTTGAGCCATGGCAGCCAGCTACCTCCAAAGCTCCCTCGACCAGCTGCCCGCCGCGCGCGATCCCAAGCTCATCGAGCTGTGCATCAACCCTGACGGCACCGTCTGGGGCGAGATGCAGGGTGATCATTTTATGCGTGCGCTGGATATGCGCCTGACGCCCCATGCCGCACAAGACCTCGGCGCGCAAATTGCGTCCGCCGCCAACACCACGCTCAGCCGCGCAAAACCCATAGTTTCGGTTAGCATCCTCTACCGGGACAGGCCGATCCGCGCGCAGGTCATCCAGCCTCCCGCCGTCGAAGGCGGTTTTGCGATTTCACTGCGGTTTTTTGCCGACTTGCCGCTCGACAAGATCCAGCTGGCCTATCTCTTTGGGTCCGAGCGCAACTCCGAGGCCACGCGTCGCGCGCGCAATACACAGTTGCGCGCCGTCGTCGCCACAGGCGATATCGAGGCCGCCATCGCCTTCTGTGTCAGCCACAAGCTCAACATGATCGTCTCGGGTGGCACCTCCACCGGCAAGACCGTCACGGCCCGCAAGATCCTGTCCTTCGTACCCGAGGCCGAGCGCCTGATCACGATTGAGGACGCGGCTGAGCTGAGGCCGACACAGCCCAACACAGTCACCTTGATGGCCGACCGCGAGGCACCGGAACGCAGCGCAGATCAGCTGCTGACCGCGACCCTGCGCATGCGGCCCGATCGGATCGTTCTTGGCGAAGTGCGCGGCAAAGAAGCCATGACCTTCCTCGAGGCCATCAATACAGGCCATGGCGGATCGCTCACCACGCTGCATGCCGAGACCCCGCAACTCGCAATCCAACGCCTCGCCATCGCCGCGCTCAAAACCGATGTCCCGATGACCTACCAGGACATGATCCATTACATCACCCGCTCGATCGACGTGATCATCCAAGCTGGCCGCCATGAAGGCGCGCGCGGGATCACCGAGTTCTACTTGCCGGGCGTTGAAACAGCAAAAACGGAGACCGCAGATGTTTGAATACCTCACATGCCAAATCAATACAGGCCGCAAGAAACCGCAAACCTATGCCGAGGAGCTGAATGCTCTCGGGCGCGAGGGCTGGGAGCTGGTCGCAGTGACCCCGGATTTTGACGGCGAGCATATCCTCACCGCGTTTCTGAAGCGGCCGCTGAAGGCCCCAGACGGATCGAAGCACATCTGATCGAAGCAAAAGAGCGAGGCGCATCCCATGGGCGTTGTTACCTGGATGGTGGAGACCACAGACGGCTATCTTGACGGGGCGGCCGCGACCACCTTCGGCACCGTTGCCAGCCAAGTCGGCGGCATCATTGCCGTGGGCTCAACCCTCGCTGTCATTGGCCTCTTCGTAAACATGGCCCTGCAGGTGCGGTCGGTTGATGGGCGCACGGCCTTCTGGTTCGCCATCAAACTCATGCTAATCACGCTTTTTGCGCTCAACTGGGTGCAGTTCAACACCATTGCGAGCGCCATCACAAACGGGCTTGATCAACTGGCTGGCGGTATGATCGCGGGTCTGGGCGGTGGCGGTGCAGGATCCGCCTATTTTGCGGCCGCCTTCGATGATCTCATCGCAGAGTTCGGAAACTATCTCAACGCTGCAGGCGACAATATGCACTGGATGGCCGGGGCACTCATTGGTGCCATTGGAGCGTTTCTATTAGGGGTCATCGGTGCGCTCTGCGGATTGGTGTTAATATTCGCGAAGATCATGCTCGCCTTCATGATTGGCATTGCCCCCATCATGATCGCCCTCTCGCTCTTTGACGTCACCAAGGATTACTTCCTGCGCTGGCTGTCCTCGACCGTGTCCTACGCTCTCTACCCGCTGGTCATCGCCGGTGTTTTTTCCACCGTGGTCGGCATGTCCCAATCCTTGCTGGCCGAGCTTGGTGATCCCGAAGGGGCCAGCAACATCGGCGCGCTCATCCCCTTCTTCATGATGATGTTCCTCGCCGGTGGCATGATCGTCGCCACACCCCTGATCGTGCGCGCAATCTCGGGCAACTTGATGATGGCAGGTCCGCCAAGCATGCCCGGCGTTAGCGGCTTCGCAAAAGGCATGGCTGGAACAAGAGGATCGCGCGCACGGGCCCGCTTTGGAACCCAATCAGCAGGGGAAATCGCAGGTACGGGTGTCAGGCAGGCCGGTAGTGCCGCCGCATCACTGGTTCAGAAGGTATCGGAGAGATCAAAAAGGTTGGAATAAATTGGCCCGCAACGCCTTGGATTGAGGCAGCTAGCCTATATGCAGCGGCTCTTGTTATGGCAGACATGGAAAAGTGTTCGTATTTTGTTCTTGAGTAATGTAAGTTCACATCTGATGAGATGTAAAAGCTTGCGAACGTGCGCCGAACGGATCTGGTGCTTGGGTGCAAGTTTGGAAAACTGGGTTCTTGAAATGACGAATGCTGTAATGAGCCATAAACCTATGCCGACTGTGCCGCGCCGTGGCTATTTCCAAATGTTGGCCTCGCACGGATGATTGCTCAGCCGCCTCATATCTACGATGCCACTGTCGGGCTACCTGCAGGGCGGCCCTGATATGGGCGGATCGCTTGTCATTGCCGAAAAGCCCTCACAAGCACGCAACCTGCGCGAGGCGTTGGGAAACCGCTATGGTCAGATATTGTCCGCACGCGGGCATATCTTCAAGCTAGCCGAACCCGCTGAAGTCAACGAGGCTTGGAAAAAGTGGTCTTATGAGGTGTTGCGCCCGGAAGCTGGCTTTTACCCGCTGCGTCCAGACAATAGCCATGGCAAAGACAAGCTGATTGCAGAAATCAAGGCGGCCCTGAACGAAGCAGACCGCGTGATTATTGCCACCGACTGTGACCGTGAGGGTCAGGCCATCGGTGAAAACATCCTGCGCTATTTCAAATTCAAGGGTGAGGTGCTGCGGGCGATGTTTTCTGCGGAAGATCCCGCCTCCCTGCGACAATCCTTTGAGGCCTTGAAGCCCAATGAACACTACAGACCGCTTTACGCGGCCGCAGTGGCACGCGCGCAAAGTGACCAGATTGCCAACCTGACGGCCACACGGGCCGTGACGATTGCCCTCAAGCCGCATGGCATGAAGGGGGCCATCGGCATCGGCCGGGTCAAAACCCCAACCATGGGGATCGTCTGCGCAAGGGAGCGCGAGATCCAAGGTTTTGAGCCAAGACCGTATTTTGACCTTTGGGTTGATGTCAGTGATGGCAAAGAAGTCCTACGGCTCAAGCACTTTCCCGCGCATGAGGCTCGCGTTTTTGATGGGGACTTGGCGCAAAGGGTCATCGCATCCTTTGATCCCTGGAAAGGCCCAGTGCAGGTTACCTTTGAGAAAAAGACCCAGCCGCCGCCACGCTTGATGGATTTGCCGCTCTTGCAACAACGCGCAGCCCGCTGGGGCTGGTCGGCACAAAAAACGCTCGATGTGGCACAAAGCCTGTATGAGACCCACAAGGTTACGACGTACCCTCGGGCTGAGACCAAATATTTGCCAGAAGCCGAAAAGCAAAATGCCCAGGCCATGCTCGATGGCCTGCGGGAGCTGCCGTTTGTCAAAGTGGGCTATCAGACACCAACGTATCGCATGGGGAAGCGGGGTTGCTTTTCTGACGAAGGGCTTGCGGGTGCCTCGCACCACGCGATTATTCCGAACTTCAAGACCCGAGATAAATGGGCGCGTGTGCTCAAAGCGTTGTCCGGCGATGAGCGCCGTCTTTTTGAACTGATTGCACTGAGTTATACCGCAGCCATTGGGCCGGACCGGCATTATGACCGCACAGAAATCCTCTTGATGGCTGAACAGCGCAAGTTTGCCGCAAGTGGTATTGTCGAACGCCAGCCCGGTTGGCGAGAGGCGCTCGGCGCGGATCCTGATGCAAGCAAGAAGAACGACGCTGAAGCTGCGGCCGTCCTGCCGCCCTGGAAGGACCGTCAGGTGGTCGATGCCGTAAAAGCCGGGGCAGATAAAAAGACGACCAAGCCGCCAGCTCGCTTCAATGAAGGCACCTTGATCAAGGCAATGCAGGAAGCGTGGAAGTATGCCCGTGACCCAAAAACAGCGGAGCGGTTAAAAGGGGCAGCGGGGATCGGCACGCCAGCGACACGCGCCTCCATTCTCGAGGGGCTAAAAACCCAGAACCTGTTTGAGGTCATTGATAAGCATCTCGCGCCAAGCACCCTCGCACTGGCGATCTACGACGTTTTACTCAAAGAAGCCCCCGAAATCCTTGATCCAGCTGCGACGGCTGAAATGGAGCTGGCTCTTGATGGTATTCTCAAAGGGGAGCAGGATCCACGCACTGTGGTCGATACAATTGTGGCCCGCGCGGCGGCCTTGGCCGCAAAGATGGAGCAGCGTGGCCAGTCAGGCACCAAGCTCGATATTGATTTTACAGCCAAACCGAGCCCAAAGATGCTTCAGGCCGCCCGCGCCAAAGCGAAGCGGATGGGGACGCGCTTGCCCAAAGGCGCAACAACTGACCGCAAGATCTGTTCGGAATTCCTCGGGCCGCGACCGGATGGGAACGGTCCAAGTGATGCCCAGCTGGCCTTTGCGCGCAAGATTGCCAGTGAAGCGAATATAGACCTGCCGGATGCAACTCTTGGAGATCGCGCGGCACTTTCTGCCTTTATCAAAAAGAACAAAGGGAAATTGGCAAAGCGCGGCGCAAGATCTGAGGGTAACAAAGATAAGCATGATCGGCAGTAAGAGAGGGCAGCGATGAGCACTGCGAAGAAATCATGGAAAGATATCAAACCGGTGGTGTCGGGGTTTTCTTCCGCCCAACTTCTGGGGCTGGTCCAGGACTTATACCGCCTGAATGCAGAAAACGCGTCCTTCATGCACGCCCGCTTCTTGAGCGGCGATGCAAAGAAGGATCATCTCACCCCATACATGACAAGAATTCAGCGCGCGATCAGCCCAACCCAGCCTTGGAAAGAGGATGTAAAATTGGCCGCTGGCAGAAAAGCTATCAATGACTTCAAGAAAGCCAATGGCAACATCCGAGATACACTGCCCCTCATGATCTACTACGTCAAATGCGGCAATGATTTCACGCTTGAGTTCGGGGATATCGACGAAAGTTTCTACGACAGCTTGTGTTCAATGTTCTCGAGTGTTGTCCAAACCCTGATAAAACAACAAGATCAGGCGCTATTGGCCGAGTTTATGCCTTTGCTTGAGGCGGAGCTTTCCCGCGTTGATGGTAAAATCGGTTGGGGATACCCTGATGAGCTGTCAGATCACCTTGCCGACCTGCGAGATGCGTTTGAATAGCGGCTTGCGGCCATGTAATTCACAAGGTCTGTAAGCTGGGCACCCGGCGCGGCAAGACGGGCCACACTGGCCATTGACCAGCTCCAGTGCCATGATGCAGCCGATGTCAGTTCATTGAGAGCCGTGCTTACGGCCCTTAGCGGTCACTCAACAAGGTGCTGGGATGCTGCGGTGCGGCCCGTCATTCCGGACTTTCGCTGCAGGTGCAAAATCGAGCCGACAGTGAACTGGCACAGTGCGGACGAAGCCGACCTTTGGTGTTTTTCGATGAATGTCCGGTCTCTGTTCTTCAGCAGTGGCTCATACCCTTTCGTTATTCCAGAAACGGCTAGTTTTTTGATGAATTCTTCCGTTCGGAAATCGCTTGCAGAAAAGTGGGCCCACACCACCCACATATAAGACCGCCTGACCAAAGCCTTGCCAAGGATCGAGCGTCAATACGGCTAGCAACAGCCACGAACCCCATGTCCAAGCGAGCGTTGCGATGAGGTATCCGGCCGGTTTGTAGGTCGACTTGATACCGTCAAATTGGCCCGCCAAAGGCGAGACCCCACTGCATCATAAAGCCTGCCAGCCCGATCAATGACAGCGCAAATGCGCTTTGATGCAGTCGTCGCACAATGCCCCAATCCCAAGCGCGGTAGACGTTATTGGTGTCGTCTTGGTGATGATCGGAGTAGCGGTCGACATGCGCTGCGCATTGGCGGGCAAGGCGAAATACGAAACAGGGCAATTGAGAGACAGCATTACCGTATGGCGGCGCTCAATTTTTGGCGACTATCGTCTTCTACTTGAATACGGCCCATCTTGGTGAGGCGGTTGCAAAACGCCAAGACGCGGGCCCGTCTGTTCAGCCAGACTTGCTGGCGCATACATCTCCACTGGGTTGGGCGCATATCCTGTTGACCGGGACTTTAGTCGGAACAAAGCATCCCGATGATCCAGGGCTTAGAATCCTCGGACGTAAAAGATGTCGCTTCCGTGACGCGAGTCTTCGATGAAACCTAGCCGGTTCAACAATTTTTGGGATGCGATATTACCGACGTCGGTATCTACGATCCATTTCGATATCCCGTGCTGATTGGTCAGTTCAGACATTGTAAGCTGTGCTGCTCTCAAGGCGATACCTGTCCCCCAAACATCAGGTGAAAGTACGCAAGCAAGGCTGGCGCTTAGCCCGTCTTGAATCGTTGCATGTGTGTACCCAACAATGGTTTTCCCCATAAGAACTGACCAATTTAGCCAAACGTCTGAACTATCCTCAGGTGCACCGATCATCTGCCTTGCGATACTTTGTTGAACGGCCCTTACGGACTTCGGAGGCGAGTGATCAAGAAATGTGTAGATGCTCGGGTCATTAAGAGCTGAATACAAATCTTCAGCATGATCGGGGTGTTGCTGAACGAGCGTGACTTCATTTGAGGCTATTGGTGTCATCTTCTGTTTCATGCGGGATGCCTAGGAATGCTAACTGGTGTTTCAAAATCGTATAATCGTGGCAAAATCTGCCAAGCAAACGTCGATGCATCTTACGGTGAATTGCAGAATTAAGCCGACTGAGCGGTACGTCCTTGATATCTCATATGAACAGAGCACGTTCGTCTGCTTGGGGTTTGGCCACCTCTAGGGCGTCTTCGAAGTTGAAGCTTCCATCAAACAAGGCGCGACCAATCAGTGCCCCGGAGACGAAAGGCACGTATTTCAGGCGTGACAGATCATCAAGGGTCCGGGACAGCCCTCTTGCAAAGACTTGGGTTTTGGCCTCGCTTGCCAGTTGTGCGATCAATGCAACGCTGTCCTCGGCATCGCCGATATCTGCATCTATATCGGTTAGGATGATCGCCGCTAACGGATCATTTTCAAAGGCTTTCAGGAATGCCGAAGGCGTGAAGGAACTCTTCTGTCGCCATCCATCACTGACCACGAAGCCTTCAAAGACATCAACCGCAAGCACAATTTGATCGGGGAAAAGTTTTGCTGCTTCTTTAACAAGATCAGGTTGATGCAAGGCCAGAGTCCCGACAATGATACGCGCCGCGCCGTGGTCAATCCAATCAGCGATGCGTTCCAAGCTACGAAAGCCGCCTCCCACCTGCACCGGGGCACCCACGGTTCGGATCAGTTCGCGAATAAGATCAGTGTTACGTTCATCGCCAGACATGGCATCAAAATCAGTGATCTGTAGCCCTTCTGCGCCAGACTTCACAAAACTCTTTGCCTTTTCGATGGGATCGACATGCCAGATGTGAGGTTCTTCAGTGCGGCCACGAAATAGACTAACACATCGACCATCAAGCAGTTCGATCATTGGATAGAGGATCATGGCAAGTTTCCTTTTGATTGGTTGATTAGTTCTTGCTCAAGGCTCTTTGCAAAAGCGCTTCAAACCCAAACAACGTGAGAAAAGCAGAGTATGAAATTGCAGTTTAATTGGGCCCTAGCCTTGTTTGGCAAACAACTTCAGGTCGGTGAAAAATGCATATGCTATGTCAGCTCAGGCACAACCAAGACAGGACAAGATGCGGATTTTGTGACACTGTCGGCCATGGAAGGTTCGAACAAGGCTTCAAGCCAAGAACGGTTTGGAGAACCAACCACAACAAGATCTGCATCGCAGTCACTCGCATATTCAACAATCACCTGTTCGATTTGACCACTACGCACCTCAATCTCGGTCTCAACGCTTGAGCCACTTTCGACTCTGAGTTCTGTCAGCAGTGCATTGCGGTCTTCAATGATTTGAGTGTTGTCAATTGGAGGGGGAGGCGTTGCGATACCCATTGGTCCCGCAGCCACAAATCCGGTTCTCTCGAACGCGGACGGAACGACATTAAGCAAATGGACTTTGCCACCTGTGATCTCCGCCATGTCAAATGCTACATCCGTAGTTGTGCGGTTTAAGTCTTGGTTAACCGTTGTTACGACCATGATCCGCTGAAAGCGGGCAGTTGGCTGACTTGAGTCATCGACAACGTTAGGTTTATTGATTTCTTCGAGTTTAGTCAGGGCAGCCTGAAGGTCGTCGGCATTGTATGCCACATTGGCTCCTGACATGCCCTCGGACGTTGCTTCCACCATCTGATGAGCGTCCAGAGCCATAGAGCTAAGGATTTTTATTTTGTCATCATGGCTGAGTTTGTCGTCACCTAGAACATCTTCAGGCGTTTCATAGTAGCGTGCTGGATTCGATATTTTTTCTTTTGCATGATTGGTCATTGGTCTCCTTACATCCGCGACTGGATAGCAATCGGTTAGTTACTTTGAATGGTGTTTTCGCGCCCGCCTGTTGGCTTAGGCGGTTTGGACTTAGCAAGCGGCTGAGCCATCACAGCCCTAGTTATGCGTCTTTGCGGGCGTTCCTCTAACCCTCCATCAGGAATTTCCTGAATTTCCCGTGGGCGCGCTCCCTTGTGTCCCAGCCTCACAATCAAGACGGGCAATGCGGAGGCGTGCAGTTTTGGTCTGCCGCACTTCTGCTTCCGCTTCATTTATTCTTTTGACGATGCGCGTCGTCTTGTCTAGCGGCGTTTCTTTTTGGGCGGCATCGGTCGTTAGCTCAGTCATCTTCGCCAGTTTGGCCATCAATTTAGTCTCCTTAACGTATGCGTTGCTGAGGTTGCGCCAGCTTCATTTCACTTTTCTACCTGCTATTGATAGCGTGGGTTTCCCCGCCTGAGAATTTGCTGTCGCATGTACTTTTGGCTTTTCCTGCTTCGGCGTCTTGGTCTCTTTTTTGGTGTTTTTACCTTTGGTCATGGTCTGTCCTTTCAATGTGCAGTGGCCTGGTGCCGAATAGGCATGGCCTTAGCTGCGGTTGTTCACGGATTGTCTGTTCAAAACGCACGGGGGGTGGTTGATGGACACCATAGCTGCCTGCAAACTCATGAACCCGGTAAGAATTCTAGGCTAGCGAAGCTACGCTGAGATGTGCTGATGCAGCACACGGCGTCCATTCGGACGCGAAAGTTAGACAGCGTAAATCATAGCTACCAACTAACAAATATTAGGGGTTTGTGCAAACGACGAAAAATTCAGTCGTGTTTACGTGGCCGAATAAGTCTCACCTAAGGGGTATAGGGGGTCTGTTCCGTAGGGGGGGGCAGGATCGTATCATAAGGGAGTTGTGCTAGCGTTTTGGCCAGCGATATTCCCCTGTGAGCAGAGTGTGCGCCCATCCGAGCGGCGAGATGTGCGCTAGGAGATCTGGGGCGCAGTCCAATCCGGCTTGCTGTCGCTGCAACATAGCTTTTCCGAGTTGGTCGGTGTTCCAGTATATGATGATCGCGGCCAGAAAGTTCAGCCCCGCCATGTGATAGTGCCCCCTACGGAACAGACCCCTTTAAGTAAAATCAACAAGTTATGCGACGCCAATCTTGAGAGGTTCAACTGGGGCATAGGCTCAACTCGATGAGAATGCTTAGTGTCATCCTGCCCCTTATGGAAATCTGCCCCACAAACAATCTGCTCAAGCGACTACTCTGGAGCAGTTCCTTGAATTTTTTCGAGCGTGGAAGAGACTTCACCTAGAAGCCGGTCGTGGAAGGCACGGTCAGTTTCGCCATCTGTGGGTCCACGTTCCAACGCCTGCGCCAGTTCAAAAAAGCCCTTGCCGGGGAGTTTATCCCCGCCGCGGCTGACGGCCCGTGCTGCGATGAAGGGTGTCGCCAACGCTGCATCCTCGCGCATTGTGGCCTCGAGTGCGGAAGTCACTTTGGAGATCGAACCCGGTGCCCAATATCCAAGCCCGCGCGCAAGTTTGCCGTAGGTAATTGGCACTTTGTCTTTGGGCAGGTTTTTAAGATAGCTCCTAATTATTTCATGCAGTGGATCTTCGGCGACGGCTTGAATGGGCCTTGCACGCGGCGGCGGAGCTTCGCGAGCTGTGCCATCAGCAAACACTTCTGCCGCCCAGGCTCTGACGGGCGTTCGCACTGTGATGCGTGTCTTTCCTGCGTGCTCTTCAATTCCAGTTTCGGAGCTGCTGACGATGTCACCGTTGCGCATCCCTGCGCGCAAGGTGTCTGGCGTCAACCCAAGTTTCGGTGCGAGGTATTCGGGATCTATGATGATCTGTCCGTCTTCCCAGTCGATTGCCCCGGGTGGCAGCGGCCGGTTGAGGGTCGGCGTATTCCCCGCTGTACCGGTGTAGAAAGGATTGGTTCCGGCACCGTGGTCCGTCAGGTCGATGATTTCACGAATTTCAGGAAGGGCTGCACGTAGCATCGTCTCGATGCCCTGTCGCAACGTGGCGGATGACGCGGCACATCCCTGACACCCCCCAGACATGCGCAGATAGACATCACCGTTCTCAACGCGCTCTACTGCGACACTGCCACCGTGGCTGGCGATCGCAGGGTTCGCCTCGCGGTCGAGCAGATCAGCGACGGCTCGCAAAAGACGTGCATTTTCATCTTTTGGAGCGTCCGAGCTTGCGCCCAACGGCAAGGATTCATTGTCCAGAACGTTCCGGATTGCTGCGGCGATTGGGGCTTTCAAAGCGGACCAATCCACATCCGCGTTGCTGCCTACGTATATCGACGCACCGTCAACTTCCACACGTTGCACACCGGAAATGGCAAATAATGCCCGCGCTAGCGGGGAATCCGTGCTTGCATCGTCGTAGCAAACTGCTGCGCTGTCTTGGACGGGTGCCTCGAGAATAAAGCGCAGGGTTTGCGGGTCTTGTACCGTGGGTTGTACCCGAATGCGGCGGTGCGTTGCAGCTTCAGACATCCTCGACCTCGGTGCTTTGCATGGCGCGAAGAGCTTTGAATGTGTAGATTCCTGTGCTGTGCCCGTCACTGAAAGCCAGCCCAAGAGCATAATTTCCAAGGCTCCATATCCGCGTCGGTTTGATCGATTGCGGCACGCTGGTGGGATCAAGGATTGCCGCACCGCTCATCTCATCGCGACAAGCTGCACAGCGGCACTGCAGCCGAAGATCGCGCGACCCGATCAATTGTTCATGGCCGTCTTGCCAGCGGATTGCCAGCCCGAGATCATCATGATCAAGCGCTATGACCACGTCAGCAGCACCACCGTAACTAAAGGGGGCCGCGTCAGCAGGTTTCCCCGTGCCCTCGGACACATGCCAATCGAAGGGCAACGCAAGGCCGCCTTTCGCGGAACCGCCACCAACAAGCGCCTCTGCAATCTTGACGTAGGCCTGCGCTGCGGGGCTGTCCGGATGGGCGTTAACCATTGGTGTGCCCGCATCGCCTGTGTCCACAATTGCCGGTTCGATTGGAACCGCACCGAGGAAAGGCACACCTATTTCGCGAGCAATCGCCTCACCACCCCCCTTGCTGAAAATATGCGTAACTTCACCGCAGGACCCGCAGGCAAAGCCGCTCATGTTTTCGACAATGCCGAGGATCGGGACGTTCACCTGTTGCATCATGCGCAGACCGCGCCGCGCGATTTTCAAACTGACATCCTGCGGTGTGCTGACCACGACCGCACCGGTTAGCGGAAAAGCCTGCGCAAGCGTGAGTTGGATATCGCCAGTTCCCGGGGGCAGGTCCAAAAGCAACACGTCCAGCTCTCCCCACTCGACTTGACCGACAAACATTTGCAGGTATTTGGTCACCATCGGGCCGCGCAGAATGGCGGGACTGTCATCATCCGACAGCATCGCCATCGATATCACCTTGATGCCAAACGCCTGCGCCGGGATCACTTTTTTGTCTGGTGACATGGCAGGTGGCTGGTTGCCCGCAATGCCAAGCATTCCCGGGATGGACGGCCCGTAGATATCAGCATCAACAACGCCGACCCGCAATCCCATACGCGCCATTGCGACCGCGATATTGGCCGTTACGGTTGATTTCCCGACACCACCTTTGCCACTGCTGATCGCAATCAACTTGCGTTCGTCGTGACTGGAATTTGCAGCGTTTGCATGGGCGTCTTGTTGTGTCATTGCGTACGACCTTTTCTGATTTCATTCGATAGAATTGGTGGGCGTGGCAACACACCGCCACTACTGAAATTTACACAAAGCTTGCCTAAGTCATCGGGCGTGAGTTCTGCCGCGACACAGGCGCAATAACCCCCGCCGTCCGATGATGTGTAATGAGTACAAGCTTCGCACGTGCCAAACGCCTGCGCGCCCTTCAGCCCTGCGAGATTTTCGGACAAGCGGGACAGTGTCGCCAAGAATGCCGCACGTTCTTTCGGTTTGATGACGTCTATCAAAGACATCAAATCTGCCAGCGGGTCCGCGTTAAGGGCTACTTGCCCCCGCTCAGTGACCTCAAGACGAACGCTCCTGCCATCACGATCAGAACGAAACCGCGCAAGAAGCCCTTTCTCCTCGAGGGTTTTGATCGTCTGGGAAGCCGTTCCCCGCGTGGTAACCTGAAAACTAGCGAACGCGGATGGTGTGCGTGACACGCGGTTGGCGCGCGCAAAAAACCGCAGGCAAGTCCATTGCGCCGCAGTCAGAGGGGACGCCAAATCCTCACCCCGCGAAGAGCGCCCTATATGGATGAGGAGTTCGGCGATTTCGTCAGAGCCGCTTGATGTGTATGTCATGTTGTTTTGATAGCGAAATCGAACTACTTATGCAATGCAAGGTCACTTTCTTGCTGTTCTTGCCTTTGGTCATCGCCGGTCCTTTCAAGGTGTAATTTTTCAATACTGGAATGGCATAGGCTCGAATGCGTTGGCTAATGTCTCATCGGCGTTCCGCTGGGTGCCTTTGCAATCGTCTCGACACCCTCACCAGCTTGGCTGTCCTTCGTTAGTGGACAGCCGTGCATAACGCAGCATCGGGTAGTTTGGGATATCTTGGGAACTTCGCTGCGTTTTGCACCAATGACTTGGCCGGGAAAGTGTGCCGATCGCTGCGGCTGCTGCAACGTCGGGTTTAAAGAACGCGTTAAAGAATTTGTCTCTTTATTGGGATCCTAAAGGTTGGGTTTTAATCGGACCGCACCGTTTAAAACCCAACCAACGCTTTAACGTTGCTAAGGAAGGTGACGTGTTTAAGGCGCTAGATAGTCGTTTGTGTACCAAACCGAGACATCGGGCATGGTTGTAAGAGGTGCGCCGTCTTCGCCGCGCAGAATACCGGCCTCGAACAGAAATCCCGTGATGTTGGCAAACATCGTGTCGTCAATCAAGCCGACAGGCTCACCAGCGTCTTGCAAATAACCGCCAGCAACCAAAGCCTCCATGGAGGCTCGCACCAGTTCCGGTCGTGACAACATTCCCGCCGTTTCGGCGATCAGGATTTCTGCCGCATCCGCCGGATTATTGACCGCATATTCATAGCCACGTTGCGCCGCCTGCACGAACGCGCGTGCAGCGTCCGGGTTGGCCGCCAGCCATGTCCCGTTGCCGCCTAAAAACGTGGTGTGCTGGTCCGGCACCCCGAAATCCGCGTAGCGAAACGCGCGTTGTGGACGGTCCAGTAAAACCGAGTTCACGCCTTCCCACGTGCTGACTTCGAGCGTGAAATCGACACGGCCATTGGCAAGTGCCTCATAGGCGGATGTCCCCAAGGTGACGGTGTCAAAGGTCCCTTCCCCGCCATCGTTACGGATAATCGTAGAAATAAGCGCTTCCTCCCACGCACTGCCAAAACCTGCGTAGATTTTGCCATCCAGATCGGCGGGCCGTTGAATGTCGTCGCGTTCGCCGTTGTATACCAACCGTCCGGTTTCATGCTGCACAACGGCCATCACCACGGTCATATCGGCACCTGTCGCGCGCTGGCTGTGGAACCCAACAGCGCTTAGGATACCGAATTCTGCGACCCCCGTGGCCACCAAAACACCTGACGAGGTGTCAGTGTAGGGCAAAATATCGACGTCCAATCCGGCGTCTTCAAACCAGCCTTTGGACTGCGCCACATACAAGCCGACATGATTGGTGTTCGGGGTCCAATCCAGCGCGACGCTGACGGTGTCTTGGGCTGCGGCAGGCAAGGCTGTGCAAAGGAAGGCGGCAGTTAGCATATGTTTCATGGACTATCTCCGGTTTTGTTAAGTAAAATATCAAGCAGGTGCGCCTCAAGCGCATGGGCATCGGCGCTGACGGGTTGCCCAAGACGGGGGCGCGGCGCGGGTACCGCGATTTCGGCGATCACGCGGGCCGGACGGCGCGACAAAACATAAATCCGGTCGGACAGGGCCACCGCTTCGCGGACATCATGGGTTACCAGCAACGTCGTCCAGCGCGCGCTTTGCCAGCGTTCCTCAAACCACGTCTGCATCTGCGTGCGGGTCAATGCATCAAGCGCGCCGAAAGGTTCATCCAAAAGCTGGACGGGCCGTGCTTGGACGATGGTACGCAACATGGCCGCTCGCTGGCGCATGCCCCCCGACAATTGGGCCGGATAATGCTGTTCAAACCCTTGAAGACCAAAATCGGTCAGCAAAGGCATGACGCGGGCGCGGGCGTCTTTGCGCACTATGCCCTGAACCTCCAATCCCAAGGTCAGATTATCTATGATACGCCGCCACGGCATCAACGCGTCGCGCTGCGGCATAAATGCAAAGTTCTGCGTGTTTTGACCGAGCGGGCGACCGTCGCATGAAATTGTGCCACGGTCATGGTACAACGCGCCGGTCAGCAGCCGGAAAATCGTGGATTTGCCTGCACCGGATGGTGCCAGAATGGATACAAATTCGCCTTGCGCCAGATGTAGCGAAATATCGGCAAGAACCTCGGTCGTGCCCAATGTGACGCCGACGTTTTGCATGTTCAGAACGCTCATCTGCCGTCCCCGACAGTGCGCCAGCGGAGCACCACGCGTTGCAGCGTTGCGGTGATCGCGAACAGCACCAACGTCAGCACCGAGCTGATCACGACAGCGGCCAACACAAGATCTGGTCGAAAACTGTTTTTGGCATTCAGAATCACAATCCCCAACCCTGCCCGCGCACCAACATATTCCGCGAAGATCGCCGCCACGACTGCGTAGGTGATTGAAATGCGCAGCCCCGCAAAGAAATAGGGCATCGCGGATGGCAGGCGCGCCGTGCGAAACACCACGCGGCGTGATGCCCCCATTGAACGAAGCAAATCTTCGATTTCGGGGTCTGTGGATTCGTAGCCGTCGACCAGCGCCACCAACATCGGAAAGAACGTTACAAGTGCTACCAGCAAGATTTTCGGCGTCAGATTAAATCCGAACCACAAGACGACCAAAGGGGCGATTGCGACCAGCGGCAACGTCTGGCTAACGACGAAAATCGGGAACAGCGCGCGGCGCACACGCGGCATGAAATCCAGCATGACGGACAACACAAACGCAACGGCCAACGACAAGCTGAACCCTACCAGTGTTGCCGTGATTGTCGGCACGGTATTGTCCCACAAAAGCGCGCGATTTAGCGCGATCTGTTGCAACACCCGCGACGGTGCGGGCAGCATCAGGGGTGAAATGCCTGACACATGGACGTAGATTTCCCAAATCACGAAGGCGCTGGCCACACTTAGAACGGCTGGAATGCCGTGGGCCAAACCTCCGCCAACAGGGCGGGGTATCGGGTTTGCCATCAGATCAGCGCTTGGATGGGCTGTTGGCAGAGACTGTTAAATCAATCGTTACATGGCCATTTGGCGGGCCGAACTGGCAAAACGCCTGTTGCAATGTGGCAAAGACCGGGCCTGCATCACCCGTCAGCCGTGTGCAGAAGTTTTTGGAACGATCAAACGTGCCACTTTGTTTTAGGAAATCGATACAGCCCATGACTTCCGCCATATGATCACCCGCGCCCATCACATACAGCGAAAATTGCGCGTCGGCGGCTTGGCCTAATTCGGGCGTCGTCGCCAAGGCTGCAAGTGATGTCTTTTGCCGTGACTCCAATGGTTCAGACGGGTTGGCCAACGCGCCTGTCTGACAGATCGGGTCGTCCGGCTCGCCCGGACACCCGCGTGACAGGGTAGCGCGCAACACCACGTGTTTGCCTGATTTGGCGGCGGCGACGTACAGATCACGCAACGCGGGAAACAGAACCTCGGGCGGTCCGACAATCAGGGTCGAGATATCATCGGTCTCTATCCGCAATCGATCCCGCCACGGATCAAGCGCGCTTAGCGATGATAAAATGACATCAACGAACCCGTCGGTCATCGGATAAAGTGAGATTTGTGCGCCTGCAAACATTTCAGTCCTCCTTGCTACGCTGGCATTATCCAGATCAGCTTTGAGGGTCCGTGGGCTTGTCGCCTACATCTCAGCCGCAACATTATGCGGCTCCCCTGTGGTAAGAACAGGTTACGCAATTTGAGAATAGATGTGCAAGCCGATTTATAAGCTGACTAAATTGAGCAGCTAAGTGCATCTTGCAGAATTTTGAATATTTGACCGTTATGGCTGAGCTTACCCTCGACGGCTGTCAGATCGGTAGTTAGTCACTTGCAAAAAATGTTTACGTTTAGAAATCCTATTCAAAACCCGGCCAACTGTTGAGGGATTCGAAGTGTTACATCATAGCAGACATTAGCCGCAGTGCAGAAAAGAGGTAAGATGGGCTCCCAACCGCCATTAGATCGTTTGCAGCAATCGTGGATTTGACGTCTCATTGAACGGCTGCTTTCGCCAGATTGGCCCAGAGCCAGCGCACTTGCAGCGAATGACTGGATTCCGCCCATCATGTCAAATGCTGCAACTGCCAACACGCGCTCGCGCGGGCAACTCGACCTGTACGCAGCTTTATGCAAGATATAGGGGCCCACTACAATTTCTATACAGGATTTTGCCTTTCGTGCTTTGCCTTTCCTTCACCGCAGCACTTTTATTAGCGCAGGCACAGCGCGGGGGATGACGCAACAGGGTGACAGCCAGACAGAGGTGCTTGCGGGCCTCGTGGAACGGGTCACGTTTCACAGCCAGGATTCTGGTTTTTGCGTCTTGCGGCTGAAGGCGCGTGGGCATCGCGATTTTGTCACAACCGTGGGCCATGCCGCCATGATCTCTGCTGGTGAATGGGTCACGGCTTCGGGTGTGTGGATCAATGACCGCACGCACGGACTTCAGTTCAAGGCGCAGTTTCTGCGTACCTCTGCGCCCTCCAGTATCGAGGGGATCGAGAAGTACCTTGGTTCTGGCATGATCCGGGGCATTGGCCCGGTCTACGCCAAGCGGATGGTAAAGATGTTCGGCAAGGATGTATTCGATATCATCGAAGCCACACCGGAACGATTGCGCGAGGTCGATGGTATTGGCCCCAAGCGCGCGGATAAGATCACCGCCGGGTGGGCAGATCAAAAAGTCATCCGCGAGATCATGGTCTTCCTGCACCAGCATGGCGTGGGGACGGCCCGCGCGGTGCGGATCTTCAAAACCTACGGCACGGACGCCGTGCAAGTGATGAGCGAGAACCCCTACCAACTGGCCAAGGACATCCGCGGTATCGGGTTTCGGACGGCAGATATGATCGCAGAAAAGCTCGGGATCGAGAAGACCGCGATGATCCGGGTGCGCGCGGGGATTTCCTTTGCGTTGAGCGAAGCGATGGGCAATGGCCATTGCGGCCTGCCGCGCGCCGACTTGATCGGACTTGCGGGTAAACTGCTCGAGGTGCCCACCGACCTGATCGACAGCGCGCTGCGCGAAGAACTGGCCGATGAGACGGTAACAGCCGATACGGTGGGCGACGCGGACTGCATTTTCTTAACCGGGCTTTACAGGGCGGAGCGTAGCATTGCAGAGCATCTGAAGCGGGTTCAGCGCGGCGCATTGCCTTGGCCTGTGATCGATGCCGACAAAGCATTGCCCTGGATCGAGCAAAAAACCGGCCTAATCCTCGCCGAAAGCCAGGCCGAGGCCATACGCACTGCGCTCCAGTCCAAAACCATGGTGATCACTGGTGGCCCTGGCGTGGGTAAGACCACCATCGTGAACTCGATCTTGCGCATCCTCGCCGCCAAATCCGTCAAACTTCTGCTCTGCGCGCCCACGGGACGGGCAGCCAAGCGCATGACCGAAGCCACGGGCATGGAGGCCAAAACAATCCACCGGCTGCTGGAGTTTGACCCGAAGGCCTTTGGCTTTAAGCGTGATGAAGAGAACCCGCTCGACTGCGATCTTCTGGTGATCGACGAAAGCTCGATGGTGGACGTGATGCTGATGCAATCGCTGCTGAAGGCCGTTCCGAGCAATGCGGCCCTCTTGATCGTGGGGGACATCGATCAGCTGCCCTCCGTTGGTCCCGGCCAAGTCCTCGCCGACATCATCGGCTCCGGTGCCGTACCGGTCATGCGTCTAACGGAAGTGTTCCGCCAAGCCGCGCAGAGCAAAATCATCACCACGGCCCATGCCATCAACGCGGGCCGCATGCCCGATCTCACCCCGCCAGAGGGAGACGCTGATTTCTACTTCGTGCCAGCCGCGGATCCCGAACAGGCCGTGGAACGGATTGTTGAGCTGGTCTCCAAGCGTATCCCCAAACGCTTCGGCTTTGATCCAATCAAGGATATTCAGGTCCTCTGCCCGATGAACCGTGGCGGCGTAGGGGCAAGATCGCTCAATATAGAACTGCAGGCGGCACTGAACCCCGCAGGTGACAAAAAGGTGGAGCGTTTCGGCTGGACCTTTGCCCCAGGCGACAAGGTCATGCAGATCGAGAACGACTACGATAAGGAAGTCTACAACGGTGACATCGGCATGATCAAAGATATCGACATGGATGAGGGCGAGGTCGCCGTCGACTTTGAGGGCCGCATCGTCAGCTTTGTCTTTGGTGAACTGGACACGCTTGTGCCAGCCTATGCCGCCACAATCCACAAAAGCCAGGGCTCGGAATATCCCGCAGTGGTGATCCCCGTCATGACCCAGCACTACGCCATGCTGCAGCGTAACCTGATCTATACGGGCGTCACGCGTGGCAAAAAGCTGGTGGTCCTGGTGGGCCAAAAGAAGGCGGTGGCGATTTCGGTCAAAAACGTGTCCGGTCGGCGGCGATGGTCAAAGCTCGACGAATGGTTGGCAGAACGGCCTCCTCAACTCACCCGCGTGTAGCGGCCCCCATGAACTGATCCAAGCGCGCGGCTCCAGCCCTGTAAGCCTCTGCATCGGGCGCGGTGTCTGTTGCATTGGACGCGCGGTCCCTCTCCATAGCGCCGATCTCTGCGCGGCGCTTCGCGCCAGGCTTTGTCTTTTTCTGCGCAGGCGCGTCCGACTGTGCCGCGGGCAGTTCCAGCGCGCCGACCTTGGCCTCCAGCGCTTTGAGCTGCCCCTGTAACCCGCGGACCTGATCGCCCGCTGAGGGATATGGTAGTGGGCCGGTCTGCGTGTCGTAGATCGCTTTGAAGAACCGGTCGTCGTAATACTTGATCCGCTTGGCGCGCACCGGCATCTGGGCGTCAACCACCAGCACGATGTCATCGAGATCCATGCGACGGGCCTCGTCCTCCGGCAGCAGCGCGGTTTCTTCAGTCCGCTCTGACATGCTGCGCCCGGCGAACGGATTGCGTCCAATGGCACGCGAGCGCGTCACCACGCGTTTCGTGGTCTTGCCCACGGCCTTGCTGAGCTCCTCGATGGTCTTCTCATCTGATGGCGTGAGATAAAGCTTGATCCCGGCGTTACCCTGCAGCGCGCGGCGAGCATTTTCTCCATAGATTTCATCAAGAGCGGGAATGGTCTGGGTAACAATCGCGAGATTGGCGCGATACGAACGCAGGGTCTCGATACTGTCGAGCACGATAGGCATTTTGCCCAAGCGGTTGAACTCGTCGAGCATGATCATCACGGGCCAAGGTTCATCCTCGCCCGGCTCATGGTCCTGCAATGACGCCAAGAGGTCCGAGAAGAACAGACGGATCAGCGGCGCAAGGGGCTTCACCATCAGCGGCTCGACCACCAGATACACGCTGAACGGGGTCTTGCGGATATCGCCGAAGTCAAAGTCCGAGGTGGTGGTCACGCGGTCAATGGCCGGGTTGGCCCATTGCTTGAGACCTGAAGTCATCAAAAGGGACAGATAGGAGGTCAATGTGTCGTTGTTGGTCGAGGCCATGCGCATAAAGATCAGCTTGGCAGCGGGGTTTTCCACCTCATCAGCGCGGCGGCGATATTCCTTTTGCTTATCGCCTCCTGAGGCGGTGATACGGTAGATCTCGCCTATGCTCGGCCGCTTGCGCTCAAAGGCCAGAAGTCCGGCTGCGACGAAGAGATCGATACCGCCATCCAGCAGGCCCTGCACCCGATCGCTGTCAGCTTGCAGGAAGAGCGAGGCCAGAAGCTGCAGCTCCATCTGCTGGCGGTCGACGTTTTCAAGCGACGCAATGCGCAGCAGCGGGTTGTAACGGTGTGAGCGGCCGTCTTTCCAATCGGTCGGCGCAAAACGGAAGACGTCATCGCCCTTGGCTGCGCGGTGGCGCGACGTCGCCTCGAAGTTCTCGCCTTTGACGTCCAGCACCACGGCACTGCCTTGATAGGCCAGCAGGTTCGGGATCACAAAGCCGGTGGTTTTGCCGCGGCCCGTAGGTGCCACGATCAGGGCGTGCGGGAACACCTTCGACATGACAAATGGCTTTTTGCCCTTGGGCGGCCCCATCTTGCCAAGAATGAACCCATGGCCCGGCTTGCCAAAGAACCCGTTGCGGCGCATCTCGGACATGAACTGCCAATGGGTTTCCCCAAAGCGGGTTAGCAGGTCATTCATCAACACCGCACTCAAAAGCAGCCCGGCGGCCGTGCTAATCCCGATGATCAGATGCACGATGGTCATATCGCCGGGGTTGGTGATCCGCAGATCCGCATAGCTGCGCGCCAGGATCATAAAATCGATCTCAGCCGTTGGCCCAAACCAGCGGAAGCTGACAAAGGCCGAGGCCAGTGCATAGCCAAAGGCCGCGCCAAGAAGCGCAAAGCTCAAGACCCCGATTGCAATCCGTCCTTTACCCATGGGTTACGCCCCCTTCGCCGTCAGTTTCAGAATTGCGTTCGCGCTGCACATCGATTTCCTCGTTGGCGATCTCGTCCAGAACATGTTCCATCGCGATGCTGCTTGCGAGGTTTGCATCGCTTTGCAGGTAGGCCTTGGCCAAGTAGAGCCGGTCCAGCCGATCCTCGAACACCTCGTCCAGGGCTGCATCATCACCGATCGCCAGTTCGATCGACCGCTCTTCGCCAATAAGTGCGGTGATTTCCCCGCGCAAAGCCTCCCGTTCAGCCGGGTCCCGGAACGGATCAGCAGTCGGATCATCGCGCAGGCGGCTCAGCACATCCGCCACTGTCGGGGGCAAATCCACCAGATCAGCATCCCGCTCAGCGCGGTCGACCTCCTCAATCGCCTCTCGCATCCCACTATCGCGCAGCACCTCCACCTCAGCCAAGACGCGGCCCAACTCGCCATGTACAGCGTCCAATCTGTCGATGGCCTGTTCCAGCTCATCGGCACGGTTGAGATTGAGGCCTTCGGTCTCAGCAATGGCCTTGAGGTCCTGACTCAACCATTGTCGCTCGAGTGCAGCATTCTCGGCACCGAGCTCCACACGCGCAGCAACATCCCGTGCGTCAATCCCGGTGCCCTCCAGCGCACGCTCTAGCTGCTCCGTTAGCTCTGGGGTTTCAAGCCGCAGGACGGCATCCCGTTCGATATTTGCGGCGGAGTAAACCCCACTCGCCGACGGCTCCTCAAGCAAGCTGCGGGATTGGATGCCAAGCGGGCTGAGATGGGAGATGTCGCGGTAGATATCATTGAGCTGGTGTTCAAGCGCAACACGCC
>Ga0307948_1000489_pt1 | contig 27299 bp, 19 predicted proteins | sample OrgLakmetagen280_FD_201824 | JGI IMG/M metagenome (GOLD analysis project Ga0307948, IMG submission 201824) | Saline water microbial communities from Organic Lake, Antarctica - #280 | ecosystem: Environmental > Aquatic > Non-marine Saline and Alkaline > Saline | place: Antarctica: Organic Lake...
ACTGTCACCCCAATATGCGTAAGGTCGAGTGTTTTGTAAGAGTAGTACCGAAACTTGATAAGGGCTTAATTGAAACGGGTGGCTTTGGTCTACCCATTTCCAGCCCATTGATGAGAACACCAATAGTTATGTCCTTAAAGCACTGGTTGCTGGTCGGTGGGGCGGTAGCGTGCCTGTGAGGCCAGCATTAAAGCCTTTATCATTTCTGCTGTTGCAAGGCGTATCGTCGCCGTTTTTTGCGCGGCTTGCGGACGCGTTACGCGCAAACGGGCACAGGGTTCACAAAGTTAACTTCAGTGCGGGTGATTTTGCATACTGGTTCCCGCGCAAAAACTGCTCGCATTTTCGTGCCGAACTCACCCGGCTTCCCGCATTCCTCGAAAGTATCTGGCAGCGCTACGAAATAACTGACCAGATTCTGTTCGGTGATCGTAGACCAATTCATCGTGCGGCGGTCGAAAAAGCAGAACGTTTTGGAGTGCGGACCCACGTCTTTGAAGAAGGCTATTTCAGACCGTTCTGGGTGACGCTTGAACGCGAGGGAGTGAACGGTCATTCGCTTTTGCCTCGTGACCCGAACTGGTTTCGTGCGGCGGCCAGACATCTGGAGGAGCAACCAACTGAGGAACCGACGCGGTTTCATTCTGCGTTTAGAAAGCGGGCCGTCTACGATGTCCTATATCATGTGGCGGGTATGTTCAATCCACTGCTCAACCCCCATTATACAAATCACGCATCGATCAACGCACCGCTTGAGTACCTGGGGTACATTTTACGTTTCGCGCGCTTGCCCTTTTGGCGCAAGCGCGATGCGCAATTGATCACCAGATTGTGCAACGAATCAAAAAAACATCCTTTTTTTCTGCTGCCCCTGCAGCTAAATACAGATGCTCAGATCCACCATCACTCCCGCTTTGAACACATGCAGGAAGTGGTCGAATACGTACTCGAATCGTTTGCACAGCACGCGCCATCCGAATCCCGGATTCTGGTGAAAAATCATCCGCTGGACATGGGGCTGGTCAATTATCCTGGGTATATCAAGCGACTGGTCGATCGGCTCGGTCTGCACGGTCGGGTGGAATACATCGAGACTGGAAATCTGCAGCAGGCAGCAAGAGGTGCAGCCGGCACGGTAACGGTGAACAGCACCGCGGGCATCGTTGCCCTGGAAAACCAGCGCCCGACCCTTTGCCTGAGCGATCCGATCTACAACTTGCCGGGCCTCACTGACCAAGGCGACCTGGACGATTTCTGGTTACGGCCCATGCACCCGGACCGGGCGCTGTTTCATGCGTTTCGCAATGTGGTCACTTACGCCACCCAGATAAACGGCGGCTTTTATTGCTATGACGGCATCAGCCTGGCGGTTAAGAACGCGGTGAAGATGCTCTGCGCTGACCAGTCGCCACTCGAGTACTTGATGGAAACCTGCCCGTCATGACTGGCAACCAATCCGGCACGATTCTGATTACCGGCGCGACCGGCGCAATTGGCTCCGCGTTGGCACAGCATTACGCCAGACCGGGGGTGCACCTGGTTCTGCAGGGGCGCAATGGAAAAAAGCTCAATCAGATGGCAGATCATTGTCGGGCGGCCGGAGCCCGCGTCACCGGAACACAGATAGATTTGTGCGAGCGAAGCGCCCTGGCTCAATGGCTGGACGACCTGCTTGCCCATTCGATACCGGATCTGGTTTTCGCCAATGCCGGCATAAATATCGATACCGGGCCGGAAAATGAGGGCGAAAGCTGGCAAGCAACCGAACAGTTGCTGGAGCTCAACGTCCGGTCCACGTTTTACCTCCTGCACCGGATGGCAACTGCCATGCGTACACAGGGCCGGGGGCAACTGGTTCTGATCAGCTCTCTCGCTGCCTGGTTCGGTTTGCCGGTTACACCCGCCTACAGTGCCAGCAAAGCGGCAGTGAAAGCGTACGGCGAAGGGTTGAGTGGATGGCTCGATGGCAGTGGTGTCTGTGTCACCGTGGTTATGCCGGGTTACGTCAGCTCTGCGATGTGCCATGCCATGCCGGGCCCCAAGCCATTTTTATGGCAGCCCGAAAAAGCCGTACGCACCATCGCCAAGAGCGTGGCGAAAAAACGTGCGCGTGTCAGTTTCCCGTTTCCACTAAACTGGGGCTGCTGGTGGCTGGCGGTTTTGCCGGCCGGGCTCTCACGAAGGCTGGTGCGATTATTTGGATACGGTGACTGAAATTCCATGTTGATCGCCGTCTCCACGGGCTTGCTGGCGTCGCTATTGATGGGCGGGCTCGTCAGCCCTACAAGCAGAAGCGCTCGTACACCCGGGTTTTATTCCCTGCTGAGCGGACTGGCCTGGTGGCTGGCGTTTTTTTCAGTCGCCTGCCTGGTCGGCCAGAGGCCGTACTTCGCAGTTACACTGGTGGTCGTGCTGCACGGCGTGCTGATTGCCGTAAACCACGCCAAGTTCAGAGCCTTGAAAGAGCCTTTCATCCTGCAGGACTTCGAGTATTTCACCGATGCTCTGCGGCACCCATTGCTGTATATCCCGTTCTTTGGCATCACCAAAACGGTTTCACTGATCACCGCGGGGGCAATCGCAATTGGCCTGTTTTTCTGGTTTGAACCACCGCTTTATCAACAAGGCGGCTGGTGGCAATGGCCGGTAGCCACTCTGATAATGGCCATTGCGGCGGCTCTCGTCGCCTGGCGAATCGCGCCGCGTTTGTCGCTGAATCCTGTGGAAGACATCGAGGCCACCGGCTTGATTGCCCTCTTGCACAGCCATCTGGCGCAGTACTGGCTGGCGCGCAAACGCACGCTGCCAGAACCAGCAGCGGGATGGCCGGAGTTCGCGTCGGACGAGCCCCGGCCACACATGGTGATGGTGCAAAGCGAATCTTTCTTCGACCCGCGCGCCCGTTACCCGTTTATCAAGTCGGAAGTGCTGGAAAACTGGGATCAGGGCTGCGTCCAGGGCAGTGGCAGTGGTCACTTATCGGTGCCCGCCTGGGGCGCAAACACCGTTCGTACTGAGGCGGCCGTGCTCACCGGGTTGTCGCAGGAAAGCCTGGGCATCCACCGCTACAACCCTTATCGCCGTCTGGCGAAAGCGCCGGTGAAATCATTGGCCTCGCACTTGCGTTCCCAGGGCTACAAAACGATCTGCCTGCATCCGTATCCTGCCCGGTTTTACCTGCGTGACCGCGTGATGCCTGCTCTGGGGTTTGAAGAATTCATCGATATCTGTGAATTTGAACACGTGGACAGATGCGGTCAGTACATCGGCGACCAGGCCGTTGCTGCAAAAGTAAATACCCTGTTGGCGAGCACGGTGCAGCCCGTGTTTATCTTCGTTATCACTATGGAGAACCACGGGCCTCTGCACCTGGAATCATCGAGCCCGGAGCTTGAAAAACAGGTGTACCGAAAACTACCAGCCGGGCCGGTACATGATCTGACCGTGTATTTGCGCCACCTGAAAAACGCCGACCAGATGCTGGCCCGGGTAATGTCGGGCCTGCAAGCAACCCAGAGGGGCGGTTCCCTTTGTTGGTACGGCGACCACGTGCCCATCATGGCGGAGGTCTACCGTCATTTTGGTGAGCCGGCAGCAACAACGCCCTGGTTAATCTGGTCAACGGGCGCACGGCAAAGCGCCGGCGCCAGTGAACCGTTAAACAGGCAGCCACTGCCGGCGGAATCTCTTTCTGAACACTGGCTGCAAACCATAACAGCGTGCCATCGGGTATAACCTTCCAATTTAAGGACTGAACACACTTTATGCAGAAGCAAATTGCTGTTGTCGGTTACTCACTGCGTTTACCCGGTTGCGACAACGCAGACGAACTCTGGCGAGCTCTTCTTGATAAACGCGACCTGGTCACCGAGGTTGCAGATAATCGCTGGAGCAAAGAAGCCTGGCAGCACCCGGACCAGAAACATCCCGGCAGCAGTTGCACCTTCAAAGCGGGCTCACTGGGCGACATAAGCGCGTTTGATGCAGCATTTTTTGGCCTGTCGCCACGTGAAGTCAACCATATGGACCCGCAGCAGCGGCTACTGCTGGAAATGAGTTGGGAAGCCATGGAAGGCGCCTGCATTGCACCCTCCAGCCTGCGTGGCACCAACACCGGTGTGTTCATGGGCATTGCCAGCGTCGATTATGCCTACCGGTTTGCTGACGATTTCGCTGCGATTGATGCCAACACCGGCACCGGCACCGCATCCAGCATTGCCTCCAATCGCATCTCCTATCTGTTTGACCTGAAGGGTCCCAGCATCTCGATGGACACGGCGTGTTCGTCCTCTATGGTGGCCTTTCACCAGGCCTGTCAGTCAATCCTGAGTGGCGAAACCGAGCAGGCGCTCACTGGCGGCATCAGCCTGCATATGCACCCTTACGGTTTCCTGATTTTCTCCAAGGCCACCATGTTGTCGCCGGATGGCCGCTGCAAAGTGTTTGATGCTGATGGCAATGGCTACGTTCGTTCAGAGGGCGGCGGGGTATTTCTGCTCAAGGATTATGACAAAGCCCTGGCTGATGGCGATCCGATTCTGGCCGTGGTGGCTGCGTCCGCCGTGAACACGGATGGCTACAAGTCCGGCCTGACCGTGCCCAGCGCCGACGCCCAGATCACTTTGATGCGGCAGGCGAGCGAGCGAGCAGGGCTGCAGCCGGAGCAATTCGACTACATCGAGGCGCATGGCACGGGTACACCGGTGGGTGACCCCATCGAAACCCGGGCAATCAGCCAGGCGCTGGGGCAGGGCCGCAGTAAACTTCTGAAAATTGGCTCAGTGAAAAGCAATCTGGGTCACTTGGAAACGGCCTCTGGTGTGGCAGGGCTGGCCAAAGCCCTGTTGTCCATCCAGCACCGTCAGGTGCCGGCGACCATCAGCCTGAGTAAGCCCAATCCGAATATAGAATTCGACGCCTGGAACATCGAGATTGTCACCGACACGCTGGAGCTGCCAAAAACCGGTCAGCTTACGATCGGCGTCAACTCTTTCGGGTTCGGTGGCGCCAATGCGCACGTGATACTACAAAGCCCCCCAGAAGGTTCCATTAAAGCGCCGCAAGCGACCGAATCGGGAATCACTCAAGGCCGAGCGTTACCACTGATCCTGTCGGCGCGCAGTGCCGAAGCATTGAAGGCGATGGCGCAGCGCACCAGCGATTACTTACGTCGCGTGCCAGACGTGAACCTTTATGACCTTTGCCATAGTGCCCGTTACCGGCGCGAACAGCATGAGCAGGCCCTGCTGCTTTGGGCTGAAAATCACCAACAGGCGGCAACGGCCCTGCAAGCCTTCGCCCGCGATGGCGAAGCTTCAGGCCTGTTCACCGGTGCCCGTCAACGGCAGGAACACGGCAGTGTCTGGGTGTATTCCGGCAATGGCTGCCAGTGGGCCGGTATGGGCCTCAAGCTGCTGGCAGAATCCGAACTGGTGCGCCAGACCGTTGTTGAAATTAACAATCTGGTCAAACAATACACCGATGACTGTGATCTGGAACAACTGCTGGGCCAGCCCCAGGACGAAGACTGTTTCGCGCCAACAGAGTTGGCGCAGCCGGCACTCTTTGCACTGCAAGTGGCTATAACCCGCTATTTGCAGGCAAAGGGTCTGCAGCCGGCAGCGGTTACCGGGCACAGTGTCGGCGAAGTGGCTGCCGCCTGGGCCTCCGGCGCCCTGACGCTGGAGCAGGCCACCCGGGTTATCTGTATTCGCAGTGACTATCAGGCCAGAACCGCCGGCTGCGGCCAGATGACCGCTGTCGCCACCGACGAAGAAAACCTCGAGGCGCTGTTGGTCGATATGGGCTGCAACCGGGTGGAGTTAGCCGGTATCAACAGCCCCAAAGGCCTGACCATGGCGGGTGATCCTGACGAGCTGAATCGTGTGGAAGCCCGTCTGCAGGAAGACAATGTCAGGTTCAAACGCTTAAATCTGAACTACGCCTTCCATAGCCCCTGCATGGACCCCATTGAAACCGGCCTGAAAGCATCCCTGGCTGATTTCAGTGCCGCTGAAACTGCTATTCCCTTCATCTCCACGGTCACCGGCGCAGAGTTGGCGGGAACAGCATTGAACGCCGAATACTGGTGGCAAAATATCCGTCAGACGGTGCTGTTCGGGCCGGCCATTCGCTACTGCCTGGAACAGGGGCAACGCACCTTTGTTGAGATTGGCGCTCACCCGGTGTTAAGCGGCTACCTCAATGAGAGTCTGCGTGCAAACGATGTTCAGGGGCTGGTGATTACCACCCTGGCGCGACAGCAGGACAGCATTATTGAAGTTGAGCGCGCGCTGGCAGAGCTTATGCTGAGCGGTGCCCGGTTCGACGAGTACCGCTGGTTCCCGGAGCAGGGCAAAGTACTGGCGCTACCGACTTATCCCTGGCAGAAACAGTCTTACTGGAAGCCTGAAAGCACCGAATCGCTGGGTTTGCTGAGCCGCTACTACCGACATCCATTGCTGGGCTATCCGCTGCCACAACAGCCCGGCTGCTGGGAATCGCAGCTGGACACCGGGCGCCTGCCCTGGCTCGCCGATCACTTGGTGGGTGATGCCGTGGTATTTCCGGCTGCCGGCTATGCCGAACTGGCACTGGCAGCCGTGGAACAGCAACTGGACCAGCACGAAGATCATTCGCCAGTCATTGACATCGAAAATCTGGAGATTCAGGCCCCCCTGCTGCTTGCAGAAATGACTTCCAAAGTGGTGCGCACCAGCCTGGAAGGTATGACCGGCAACATACGCATCAGCGCTCGGCCCCATGCCCATGAAGGCGAATGGCAAGAGCAGGTGAAAGCGCGCTGGTTTGCGGGCAGTGCCGGGCTGCAGCTGGCCAGGCGGGCCAATGCCATCCCCGAAGGTAAATCCGATTTCAAACAGGAGCAGCACCTGGCCGCCGCAGCCCGCATCGGACTGGATTATGGCCCGGCGTTTCAGGCCGTCAGCGAAGGCTGGATTGAGGGTCGCAGTGTCGTTGGCCGTTGCGCGCCGAGCGAATGCATCCAGCAAACCCATACCGGCCAGCTTCTGCATCCGGGTATTCTGGACGCTGCCTTCCAGCTGTTCATTCCCTTGCTGGCGCAGGAACCACATCAGGATGGCCTCGGTTATGTGCCGGTCCAGATCGGCCGGTTACAGTTCAGTCGCGCACACAAAGGTGTGATGCCGGAACAGATCCGCGTGCACCTCTTACGCCGCTCACCACATTCACTCCTGGCAGAAATGGAATTGTTTGATGCCGGGGGTGAAGCCATTGCTATTCTGACTGACGTCCGCTTCAAAGCAGTACCGCTGCGCAAGCGGCAATCACAGGCCATCAGTACGCTGGATATGCCCCTGCAGGCTCGCCCATTGCCGAAGGTGCGCACCGCGTTGGACAGTGATGCCATTGTGCGGGCCCTGCAGCCGTTCATGAATGACCAGTCTGACGATCGCATGATCACAGAGCTGGAGCCACTGCTGGATACGCTGGCCCTGGCGGGCCTCAATGACTGCCTGAAAGCAGACGCCATTGGCCTGGCACAGCTGGGCGATGCGCAAAAACGTTGGGTCGACACAGCCATCAGTCAGGGCCTGCTAAAAGAGAGCGAAACCGGGCGGCTGCAGGTAACCGAGCCGCCGGATGTCGGGCTGAAGTCGCTCTGGGAGCTATTGTTACAGGAATATCCGGCTGCGTTTGTACCGTCGCATGCGGTGGGTCGCTTTGGCCTGCACCTCGGCCAATGGCTGAGCCAGACCGGCGAGCTGCCGGAGATGGACGAGCGTCTGTGGAGCTCCATCTACCGCACCCGCCAGGACCCGGCCCGGTCAAGGGCATTGCAGGCACGCTTGTCTGACCAGCTGGGCCAACAGCTTGAAGCGCTGGCACCCGGGCAACAGCTCACCCTCGCGGAAATTACCGCCGGCGACATGGTGTTCAGCCAGGCACTGGCCGCACAGATAAAAGGGCATAGTGCGGAACTGAGCTTCATCAGTGCGTCAGCTACGGCGGTTAACGACGCTCGTACGCGGTTGGTCAATGAGCCACAACTGCAGGCACTTTACTGGGATCGGACCTCCTGGCCAGCAGGTAGTGGCCAGCTGGATCTGGCGATTATCCATCTGGACTTTATGCGTCCCTCCGACGTGCGCCAGCTGCTGCAGCATCTGCGCAGTGCGCTGCGTCCGGGCGGCCAGCTGCTGTTGCTGGGCCAGCCGCAAGCGATCTGGCTGGAACAGCTGTCCAGCGCCCAACAAACATTGCTGGACCAGGAAGGCAGCCTGCAAGCGCCGCCGGCACTCTGGGTCGAGTTGCTCAGGAGTCTTGGTTTCCAGTCAGAACAGCTGCTTGAAGACACGGAGCAAACGGACCGCGCCTTCGCATTGGCCGCACAACAGCCCGAGGACAGCGAAACCAGCCTGCTGGAGCCGCGCCCGGTCCACCTCATCTGGGCGGATGACCAGAGCCTGGCCTTCGTTGATCGGTTGCAGGGGCATCTGTCCAGGGCGCAGTTGATAAGCAGCCTGGAAGAACTTGAACAGCAGATTGCCAGCGCAAACGATCAGCCGTTACACCTGGTGCTATTGCAGGATGCCTGGGCAGCAGACGCGCGCACTATGCCGACCCGCCGCTGCGCTCACTTTCGCGACCTGGTCAACGCACTGGAAGCCGCCCACGCGGACATCCGCTGCACGGTTGTGACGGCTGGTCTGGGCGCGGCACAGCTTGCGCCCGCCTCACAGCCGGGCAGCGAAAACCTGGTTGCTCAGGCGGCCGTCTGGGGCTTTGTTCGCACACTGATGAACGAAACCGCAATACCGTTTCAATTGCTCGATCTGCCCGTGGATGCCGGGCAAGTTGCAGTGTCCGCTTTCAGCCAGGCACTGGCCTGCGCCGCTATGGAAGATGAACAGTATCTCAACGCCCGGGGCGAACGGTTCGTTCCGCGTTTACTGGAGATCGAGCAGAACCGGAACATTGAAAATGTGAGCGACCAGCAGAGTCTCACCCTCGGCTTTGACCAACCCGGCCAGCTACGCAATCTGAGCTGGCAACCGCGGGAACTGCCGAAGCCGGACGAGCAGGAAGTGCTGGTAGACGTAAAAGCGTCGGGCCTGAATTTCCGCGATGTCATGTATACGCTTGGCCTGCTCTCCGACGAAGCCATCGAAAACGGTTTTTCCGGCCCAACGCTGGGACTGGAGTTCGCCGGCATCGTCAGTGCCGTCGGCAGCGGTGTAACCGACTTCCGCCCCGGCGACCCAGTGGTCGGCTTTGGTCCGTCCAGCTTCAGTACCCGGCTGGTCACCGGCAGCGACACCCTCGCTCATCTGCCCGGCGAAATCAGTTTTGAGGCAGCCGCGACTATCCCCACCACCTTCTTTACGGTGTACTACTCGCTCAAGCATCTGGCGCGATTGCAGCCGGGTGAGCGGGTGTTGATTCACGGCGCCGCCGGGGGCGTTGGTCTGGCGGCCATCCAGGTCGCCCGCTTGCTGGGCGCCGAGATCCTCACCACCGTCGGCTCCCAGAGCAAGCGTGACATGGTTCGCCTGCTCGGCGTTGGCGCCATCTACGATTCCCGTAGCCACACCTTCGGTGAAGACATTCTGGCGGATACCCAGGGTGAAGGCGTGGACGTGGTGCTCAATTCGCTGGCCGGTGAGGCCATTAACCAGAACCTGCGCGTGTTGCGCCCGTTCCGCAACAACATCAGCTACTTCGGGATCGACTCCGACCAGTTGATGAAAGTGCAGCCAGCGCTTACCCACACCCTGTTCCGGGAAATGATGACGCTGTTCGAAGAAGGCGAACTCTATCCGCTGCCCTATACCGCCTTCCCGGCCACACGCGTGGTCGACGCCTTCCGGTACATGCAGCAGGCCAAGCAGATCGGCAAAGTGGTAGTGAACTACCCGCAACCTCCGGTTGCGGAAACCAGGCCGGCGCGCCCGGGTGCGGCGCCAGCCAGAAGCCTGCAGCTGTCCGGCGACAAAACGTTCCTGGTCACCGGCGGTCTGGGAGGCTTCGGTTTACGCACGGCGCAATGGCTGGCAGAGAAGGGCGCTCGCCACCTGGCCCTGCTGGGCCGTCGTGGTCAGGCCGAGGGTGAAAGCGCTGAAGTCATCGACCAGCTGCTGGCCCGGGGCGTCAATGTGCGGTCCTACGCCTGCGATGTGTCCAACCGCGAGCAACTGGCGAAAATCCTGGCGCTGGTGGAGCAACACCAGCCGCAACTGGGCGGAGTGGTGCATGCTGCGGCCGTGTTTGCCGATGCGCTGGTCCAGAACATCACCGATGAACAAATCGAACAGGTACTGGCAACCAAGGCCTTTGGTGCCCATTATCTGCACGAACTGACGGCAAACCGCTCGCTGGATCTATTTGTGCTGTTTTCCTCTGCAACCACCCTGTTCGGCAACCCCGGTCAGGCCAACTATGTGGGCGCTAACCTGGCGCTGGAGGCACTCACGCATTCGCGTCGTTCGCAGGGGTTGCCCGCCACCTGCGTGCGCTGGGGCCCCATAGACGATGCCGGGTATCTGGCGCGCAACAGCCAGATCAAGCAGGCGCTGCAATCCCGCATGGGCGGCAATGCGTTGACCTCAGAACGGGCCCTGGCCGTGCTGGAACAGATGCTGCTGGGTGATCAGCCGTTGCTGGGCGTGATGGAGTTTGACTGGCCGGCGCTGACGCGCTTCCTGCCCAATGCCGGCGCTGCGCGCTACCAGATCATTGCCCGCAGTCAGCAGGGCAGTGACCACGACAACAGCGGCGGGAACCTGCTGGCAGAGCTCCTGCAGATGGAGCCGGAAGCACAGGCTGCGCGGGTAATCGAGGAGCTGAAACACAGCCTCGGCCAGATCCTGATGTTGCCGGCCGAACAGATTGATGCGGACCAGTCGTTGTACGACCTGGGCTTTGATTCGTTGATGGGAGTTGAGCTGATCACTGATATTGAAGAACGCTTCGGCGTACAATTACCGGCCATGGCGATCAGTGAGTCGCCCAGTATCACCAAACTGGCCACCAGATTGCTGGAACGTATCGGCGACGGCGATCAGGCCGAAGACGGCCTGACAACGGCCCAGGTTGCCGCTCAGCATGGTGTCAGCGACGACGAGGTAGACAAGGTTTGAAATCAGCGCAATCCATGAAAGAGCGCCTGATCGCCCAGTCCGTTCAGCGCAAACTGAAACGCCATGAACGCAGGGAAGGCGACGCCGGCGGCTCTTTTCCGGGCAAGGCCATGGGCCGCCGGCGCACGGACTTCCGCGAACACCCGGGTTGGCAGCAGCTCAACGTTATGCGCGAAGGCGCGAAAACCCTCGGCGTTGACGACCCCTTTTTCCGGGTGCATGAAGGCTGCTCCGGTGCAACGGCCATTATTGAAGGCCGCGAATGCCTCAACTTTGCCAGTTACAATTATCTGGGGCTGAATGGCGATGCCCGGGTGATCGAAGCGGCCCAGCAAGCGGCGGCGGACTACGGTGTGTCAGTATCGGCCAGCCGCATGGTGTCTGGCGAACGCCCGGTTCATCGCCAGCTGGAACAGGCACTGGCCCGGGTGTACCACAGTGACGACGCCCTGGCGTTTGTCAGCGGCCACGCCACGAATGTGTCGGTAGTCGGCTATCTTATGGGCAACCGTGATCTTATCCTGCACGATGAATACATTCACAACAGCAGCCTGATGGGTGCCCAGCTTTCCGGCGCCCGGCGCATGGCATTCCGGCACAATAATCTGGAACACCTGGAAAAACTGCTGCAGCAACACCGCCACCAGTTCGAGCGCGTCCTGATTGTGGTTGAGGGCCTGTACAGCATGGATGGCGACACGCCGGATCTGTCAGCCCTTACCACCCTGAAAGACGCCCACGACAGCTGGCTGATGGTCGACGAAGCCCACGCCCTCGGCGTATTGGGCGCCACCGGGCAGGGCAGTCATGAACATGCCGACGTGGACCCGCACCGGGTCGATATCTGGATGGGCACACTCAGCAAAACCCTGTCCGGCTGCGGCGGCTATATTGCCGGCAGCCAGCCATTGATCGATCTGTTGCGCCATTTTGCCCCCGGCTTCCTGTACAGTGTCGGCATTCCGGCCCCCGTTGCCGCTGCTGCCATCGAATCGCTGCGCATCATGCAGGCCGAACCGGAGCGAGTGCAGGCGCTGCAAAAAAATTCGGAATACCTGGCAGAACAGGCCAAAACCGCTGGCCTGAACACGGGCAGTTGCATTGGCCGTGCCGTCATCCCGGTTATCAGCGGTAGCTCACTGGCGGCCACGCGTCAGTCGGTTGCATTGCTCAATCAGGGCATCAACGTGCAGCCCATTCTCTATCCGGCAGTGCCGGAAAAAAGCGCCCGCCTGCGGTTCTTCCTCAGCAGTGAGCACACATCGGAACACATTGACCAGGTCCTGGCCGCTCTGTCGGCGCAGACGTAAACGGAGTTCACCCGAAGCATGCAAATCCGTTGTTTCAACCTTAGATCCGCACGGCTCCTGGCCTTGGCTTTGGCCGGTCTGCTTGCCGGGTGTGCCCAGATGCCCGGGGCCCAGTCCACAAGCCAGTGGCAATCGGCCGATGCTTGGCCAGGCAACCTGTCGCCGGAATTGCAGCAGTTTCTGCAAAAGGCGAGTGAACGGAGTACCCGTCTTTTTGAGCAGACCCCCTGGGGCGAGAAAACCGAAGTCATGATTACAAGCCGCTACTACGCAGGCTCCGGCCGAGTGTGCGCGCAGCTGCAGGTTGCGTCGGCAAAGGCCGTGACTCAGGCGGCCATCGCCTGCAAACAGAACAACCAGTGGGAACGGGTACGCCCGGTGACCCACCTGCTCAACGCGCGGTAACACGGTATTTTTCGTATGAAACAGATGAAAGTTTTTCTTTTACCCCTGCTGGCCGCTTTAAGCCTGCTGGCCAACGTCGCGAATGCGCAGGTCAGCGGCCGTGACAATACCGGTATTCTTCCGGGCTCGGAGCAGGCGGAACCGATTCCACAAACCATCGAGCAACAACAGGTCCGTGCGGACTGGCGTTCAGGGCGTTACGGCACCGTGCCAGATCAGTTACCGCAAGAAGATGAAGAACTGGTGCCACCCTTTGGTCATGACCTGTTCAGTGGCGGCTTCAGCGGTGTAAGGTCCGACGGCCTCAATAGCGACTACCGCATCGTCCCGGGCGACCAGGTGACCCTGCGGGTTTGGGGCGCGGTCGAGGTGGAGCGTGTGCTGCCGGTTGATGCCAGAGGGAACATCTTCATCCCCAACATTGGCCCGGTCCAGGTACAGGGCAGCACCAATGGCCAACTCAACAGCCGCGTAACCTCTGCCATAAAATCCGTCTACCCCGAGCAGGTGCAGGTATATACCAACCTTCAGGGTGTGCAGCCAGTGGCGGTGTTTGTGACCGGCTATGTTGAAAAACCCGGCCGTTACGCCGGCATCCCGACCGACTCCCTGCTGTATTTCATTGACCAGGCCGGGGGAATCGACAGCCGTTTGGGCAGCTATCGCAACATCAAGGTCATCCGCAACAACGAAGTGATCGCCCGGGCCGATCTGTACGATTTCCTGCTGAACGGGACACTCACGCGGCCGCAGTTCAAGGACGGCGACACCATCCTGATTGAAGAACGGGGCCCCGCCGTGGTGGCCACCGGGGACGTTCAGCGCGAGTACCGCTACGAGCTCCTGGCCGATAGAATGAGCGGCGCCGCGCTGCTATCACTGGCGCCCACCAGATCCAATGTGTCTCACGTACTGTTGCGCGGCACCCGGGACACCGGCCCCGTCTCGGCCTATTTCCCGATCGACCAGTTCCCATCGCAGTCACTGCGCAGCGGCGACGAATTGCTGTTCAGCGCCGACCTGCGCGATGAAACCATCGTGGTGCAGATAGAAGGCAGCTTCTATGGCCCGTCCCGGTACGCGCTACCCAACGACGCGCGCCTGCGGGAACTGCTGGATGCCATTGCCGTGCCCCGTGAATTGACCGACACCCGCAGCCTGTCATTGCGCCGCGAGTCCGTTGCGGAACAGCAGCAACAAGCCCTGGAAGAAAGTCTGCGGCGCCTGGAAACCAACTATCTGGGGGCACCGTCGGCCACCCCACAGGAAGCCGAAATCCGTCTGAAAGAAGCAGAACTGATCAGCAATTTCGTGGAACGCGCTTCCGAGGTTGAACCCACCGGTCGCCTGGTGGTGGCCTACGATGGCCAGATCAGCAACATCCGCCTGCAGGACGGCGATGTGATTACCCTGCCGGAATACAGCGATTCCATTCTGATCAGCGGCGAAGTGCTGGTGCCCCAGTCCGTGGTGTATAAAAAGGGTATGAGCATCGAAGATTACATCGACACCTCGGGCGGCTTCAGCCAGCACGCGGATGAAGACCGCATTCTGGTGGTGCGCATGAACGGCGAAGTGCGCCAGGCCTCGAACGTCAGCCCCCGGCCCGGCGATGAGATTCTGGTACTGCCGAAAGTGCCTACCAAGAACATCCAGCTGGCGGTCAGCATCAGCCAGATTCTCTACCAGATTGCCGTGGCCACCAAAGTCGCCATCGACCTGTAACTTGAGCGGGAAGGGTGCCGCCTCCCGCGCCGCATGAGGTTTTTTGCGTGCTGAGCACACGAACGCCCTGGCAAGTCACACGCTCCGTGTGGCACGCCATGTTTATCCGCGAAGCACTCGCCCGCACTATGGCCGACCGTATGGCCTGGTTCTGGATGCTGTTAGAGCCGATTGCCATGGTCCTTCTGATGCTGGTGGTTCGCACCGTTGTTCTGGGGCGAATGCGGCATATCGACGGGGCTGAGTTTATCCCTTGGATGATTGTCGGTTTACTGGGCTTTTATCTGGTAAGGGAAAATATGATGCGCCCCATCGGGGCAATCGATGCTAATAAAGGGCTCTTCGCCTACCGCCAGGTAAAACCGATAGATCCGGTGTTGGTACGCTGTTACCTGGAAGGTTTGCTGAAATCTTTCATCTTTATTCTATTCATTATTGGCGCCACGTTACTCGGATTCGAGCTGATACCCGCCGCCCCGCTTGAAGGCATATTCGTCTGGTTTTCGCTCTGGTGCCTGGGGCTGAGCGCAGGGCTGATATTTTCCGTGCTCGCCGGGATGGTTCCCGAAATCGGCAAAGTATTGCGCATTATATCAATGCCACTATTGATCATATCCGGTGTCATTTTTCCATTGAACTTCCTGCCACATGAATTACTGGTGTACGTGATGTGGAATCCGATTGTTCATGGTCTTGAAAGTCTGCGAGGCGCTTTTTTCCCTTTATACCGCCCGATAACCGGCACCAGCCTCTTATACCTGTGGTACTGGATATTGGGCATGGCAACGCTAGGTTTAATGCTTCATGTGCGCTTTGAGCTAAGGCTGAAGCGGCAATGATCAAGGTCGAAAACCTTCACAAGCGCTATCACAATCACCATGGCAGCGACTGGGTCCTCAAAGACGTGAATTTTGAGATCCCCACCAACGTCAGCGTTGGGCTTGTGGGCAGGAACGGCGCGGGTAAGTCCACGTTGCTCCGTCTTATTGGCGGTATGGATAGCCCGGACAAAGGCCGGATTGTCACCAACAGCCGGATCTCATGGCCGATAGGGCTCTCCGGTGGTCTACAGGGGGCAATGACCGGGCGACAGAATGTTCGATTTGTCGCCCGTATACACGGTAGCCGCGATGAGATTCCCGACATTGTCCGTCGGGTCGAAGACTTCGCAGAAATTGGGCCAGCCTTTGACGAACCCGTTCGCACTTACTCCTCGGGTATGCGTTCAAGGCTGAACTTTGGACTGTCACTGGCGTTTGATTTCGAAGTCTATCTATCAGACGAAGCCACCGCCGTGGGCGACCGGTCCTTTCGGGCGAAAGCAACCCAGGCCTTTCACGACCGTGTTGGCAAGGCCAGCATTGTCATGGTGTCCCACTCCGAGGGCATTCTGAAGGATTTATGCCAGGCAGGCATCTGGCTCAATCAGGGCCAGGCCATCTGGTTTGACGATATCAACGAGGCCATTAAAGCCTACCACCAGAGCACCGGTAAGTAAGACAAGGTTTATAAAAAAGCATGAAATCGAGGACAACAACGTTCATCAAGCAATACCCTTACTGGTTTGTCTGCGTGGTACTGATTGCGGTCGTGGCCTTCTATTGGGGTTTTTGGGCCACCGACCGTTACGTATCCGAAACCAACGTTGTGCTGGAAAGCCCGCAACTGGCCGCGCCGGAATTGAGTTTTCAGTCGATGCTGGGCGGCGGTGGCGGCAATAGTGGCGATATGTTGCTGCTGCGGGATTACCTGTTGTCGGTGGATATGCTCCGCAAGGCAGATGACGCAATGAACCTGCGTGAACACTATTCGCAAAGCCACATCGACCTTCTCTCGCGGCTGTCTTCAGCGGACGTGCCCATTGAAGATCTGCACGAGTACTACCAAAAACGTGTGTCCGTTGAGCTGGACGACTACGCCGGCATATTGCGTATCAAAGTCACCGCATTTGATCGTGAAACTGCCCCCGCCCTGGCTAACTTCCTGTTGCGACAGGGTGAGCAACACATGAACGCCATGGGCCAGCGGCTGGCTGAAGAGCAAGTAGAGTTCCTGGAAAAACAGGTGGCCAAACAGGCTGAACAGTTTGATGAAGCGCGGGAAGATCTCATCGAATACCAGAACGAATACGGTCTGGTATCTCCTGCCGGTACTGTCGAAAGCCTGAGCACTGTTGTGGCCACTCTGGAGGGCGAACTCGCAAAATTAAGAGCCAGACGAACGGCGCTGCTGAGTTATCAGAGCCAAAGCTCATCCGACGTAAAACGGGTGGATGCCGAGATCAATGCAGTGATGCAGCAAATCAATCAGGAACAATCACGCATGGCGCAACAATCCGGCGGTGCGCTGAATGAACTCTCCTCCCGTTATCAGCGCCTTGAATTGCGTGCCCAGTTCGCTCAGGAAAGCTACTCCGGCGCACTCATGGCCCTGGAAAACACACGCATAGAAGCAGCTCGCAAACTCAAACAAGTATCCGTGCTGCAAAGCCCCACCATCCCGGAATACTCAGTGGAACCACGCCGCCTCTACAACACTGTGGTGTTCGCCATCATCGCTTGCCTGGCCGGGCTTATCATTCAAATGCTGGTGCTGATCGTGCAGGATCACAAAGACTAATTCCGGCGCTACCCGTGAAACGCCCGTGTCGGAGATTCTCATCGGAAATGTAGGAACACCATGAGCCAGAAAACCTTCCTGATCACCGGCGGCGCCGGTTTCATCGGTTCTGCCCTGGTACGTGAGCTGATCAGCAATACCCATCACCGGGTCGTGAACCTAGACAAGCTCACCTACGCCGGCAACCTCGAGTCCCTGGCCGGCGTTGAGGATGATCCACGCTACACGTTTATCAAGGCTGACATCTGTGATTCCACCGCCATGCAGAATGCCCTGGCGGAATACCAGCCAGACGTCGTGATGCACCTGGCCGCTGAAAGCCACGTTGACCGCTCCATAGACGGCCCGGCCGAATTCATTCAGACCAACGTCGTTGGCACCAGCGTACTTCTGGAAGCCGTTCGCCAGTACTGGACCCGTTTGAAATCAGCCGCCCCTAAGAAGGCCCTGAATTTCCGTTTCCATCACATAAGCACAGACGAAGTGTACGGCGACCTCCCGCATCCAGACGAGGCGGGCCCCGGCGATTTACCTCTGTTCACCGAACAGACCCCTTATGCCCCGAGCAGCCCCTACAGCGCCAGCAAAGCCAGCTCAGATCACCTGGTAAGGGCCTGGCAGCGCACTTATGGTCTGCCTGCGCTGATCACCAATTGCAGCAACAACTACGGCCCCTATCACTTTCCGGAAAAACTCATTCCCCTGGTGATCCTCAACGCCCTGGCGGGCAAGCTCCTGCCCGTCTACGGCGATGGCAGCCAGATCCGCGACTGGCTCTACGTAGAAGACCACGCCCGCGCCCTCATCCGGGTGGCCGAACACGGCGAAACAGGGGAGACCTACAACATCGGCGGCCATAACGAGAAGAAAAACCTGGAAGTGGTAGAAACCATCTGCGATATCCTCCAGAACCTGATGCCCAAAGACGCCAGCTACCGCGATCAGATCACCTTCGTCCAGGACCGCCCCGGCCATGACCGACGCTACGCCATAGACGCCAGCAAAATCGAAAAAGACCTGGGCTGGAGGCCCCGGGAAACCTTCGAAACCGGTCTACGCAAAACCGTACAGTGGTACCTGGAAAACGAAACCTGGTGGAGGCGAGTACAAGACGGCAGCTACCAGGGCCAGCGGTTGGGGGTAGACGCTTAAAAGTTTTTGCCACTAAATCCACGGAAGGACACGAAAAAATGCTTAGGGAGAAAGAGCTTTGTTATCGGATTACTGGTTGTGTCTACGAGGTATACAGACACTTGGGGCATGGGTTTCTTGAGAGTGTTTACCAAAAGGCGCTTTATCAAGAGCTGCACAATAAAGGGCTGAAAGTTCAGTCAGAGCAGCCGGTGACTATTTTCTATAAAGGTGTGAACGTGGGCGATCATCGCCTGGATCTGGTAGTTGAAGATCGCGTCATCATCGAATTGAAAGCCCAGAAACAGATACCGGTATCAGCAGAACCCCAGTTAATTAACTACCTCAAGGCAACAGGAAAACAGTTAGGCCTATTGGTCAACTTCACTTTCCCGAAGGCAACCGTAAAAAGAATCGTTCTCTAAAGATTTGTAGCCACGAAACCCACCAAAAAACACCAAACAAAAATCTGTTCTCATTTTTTCGTGTCCTTTCGTGGATTTAGTGGCAAAAAAAGGTTTTAAGAAATGAACATCCTACTCCTAGGCAAAACCGGCCAAGTCGGCTTCGAACTCCACCGAACCCTCTCCCCCCTGGGCACCATCACAGCCCCGGGCAGAGCAGAGCTCGACCTGACCAGCAAACAGGCCGTCGCCGACTACCTGAAAGCCCACAACCCAGAGCTGATCGTCAACGCCGCCGCCTACACAGCCGTAGATGCCGCCGAAAAACATCAGCAAGAAGCATTCAGACTGAACGCGGGCCTACCGGAACAGTTGGCAACCTTCGCCGCAGAGCAGGGCGCACTCCTCGTGCATTACAGCAGCGACTATGTATACCCCGGCGACGGCGACCAGCCATGGCAGGAAACCAGTGCCACCGGCCCCCTGAGCGTCTACGGCGCGTCCAAGCTGGCCGGCGACCAGGGGATCCAGCAAAGCGGTTGCGACCACTTCATCTTCCGCACCAGCTGGGTCTACAGCGCCCGCGGCAACAACTTCATGAAAACCATGCTGCGCCTGGCCAAAAGCAAAACCGAACTCAACATAGTGTCGGACCAGATCGGCGCCCCCACACCGGCAAGGCTGATCGCCCAGATAACCAACATGGCGATACACAGCAAAATTCCCTGCGGCCTTTACCACCTGGCCCCGACCGGTGAAACCAGCTGGCAAGGCTTCGCCCAGGAAATCTTCCGGCTGGCTAGAGAGCAGGGCGAAGAACTAACCATGGGCCCCGAAAATGCTCACCCCATCCCTACCAGCGACTACCCGACACCAGCCAAACGGCCGCTGAATTCAAGGATGGACCTGAGCAAACTGGAAACCGCCCTTAACATCCAGCTACCAGACTGGCAAAGCCAGCTTGCGCTGACACTGGCCGAGTACCTCGAATAAGGGGTCTGTCCCCACGTGGACTGACCCCACAGTCACCAACAAAATATTGTTAGCCACTAAATCCACCAAAGAACACGAAAGAAAAACATTCGTTGATCTATGTTCGTGTGCTTTCGTGGATTTAGTGGCAGAAAAGCCCTCGAAGGAGCAACACCTGAATGACGACAACCCTGGCAACCACTCCCCACAGCAATTGGCAAACCATCGCCCCCTTGTTGCAGGCCCTGGGTTGTGGCATCAGTGAAGACGCCAGTCCCGAAACCTGGTACCTGGCCGAGCAAAATCTGCCGGAGGGTAATCTATTGTTGGCCTACACCCATCCCCGGCAGGCATTGATCAATGCAATGGAAGATGGCCAGGAGCCGGCCGACGTTCTAAAGCAATGGGAAGAACACACACAAGCTCTGGTTACGCTCTACAAAAACAACCGCCGCCGGGCTGTAATGGTTGATGTTCAGCAGGTAGCGAGCAACCTTGAGCGCACGGCAGAAACATTGGCAAGCCATTGGCAGCAAAGTATTGAACTGCCGAAAGAGCCGGAGAACATCGCCCAGCAGTCGGCAGACCCCTACTACCAGTTAATTGCGACCATTGCCATACATCAGAACAACCACCTGAGCCACCTTTTGACACAACTGGAAGCCTGCAGCCTTCCTGTGGCCGAGCATGAACAAGCTGTCGAATCCCCACAAGACATAAATGCCCTGTATTGGGGACTAGAGGACTTCCGCACACAAGTCGATCAACTTGGGGAGCTGTCAGAGCAGTACCAGGCTCTGAACAGTAAACATCTTGCCCTGGAAAAGCAGAGCCAGGTGGTACGGCAAGCGCTAAAAACTGAGGTCGCAAATGCCGAAGAAAAACAGAAAGCCGGGGCAATTGAGCAGGACAAACTTCAGAAGGCCCTGAATGCCACACAAACTCAACAGATAAAAGTCAGTGAAGAGGCGGATAAGCTCAGACAGGAGCTGGAGCAAGCTCGGGAAGATCTCAGACAAAATACAGCCGCTCTGGAAGAAGAGAACCAGCTTTTAGTCGCGCAACTCCACCTGGTACAAGAAGAGCTGGAGGGACAGTTAATTGCCTACAAAGAAGAGCAAACAGTTTCCGACGGTTTAAGAACAGAAATTGAAGAATTGAAAACCGTACTCGCAGCGACCGAGCAAGAGCACAAAGCAGGCGTTGCTGAGATAGATAGGCTTCGGCAGGCCCTGAATGCCGCCGAAGCCCAGCAGAAAGTTCATGGAGAAGAGGCAGATGGGCTTAAACATCGCCTGAAAAAAGCCACTTCCGAGCGAAACGATATCGTGGCTGATCTGGAAGCGGCGCGTCAGCAGGAGAAACAAACCAAAGCGACTCTGGAAGAAGAGAATCAACTGGTGATTGAGCAGCTTCATCTGGTGCAGGAAGAATTGGAGAGCCAGCTACTCAGCAAACAAGCGCTGGAAAAGCAGCTGATAGCGAGTACTCAGGAGCAGGACCACGCTCTCGAGGCTGCTAATCAGCAAATCAGTCAGCTGCAGAACAAGCTCAACAAGCTGAAAAACAGCGCATCGTGGAAAGCCTCAGCGCCGCTGCGCGCCATGGGTCGTCCTTTCAAGCGCATGCCTCCCGATAAACGCAAACTCAAAAGGCAGGCAGCCCAGTTAGCCGAGTCACCTTTCTTCGATGCGAAGTGGTACCTGAAAACCTATCCTGATGTGGCAGAGAAGGAAATAAATCCGGCCGAACACTATCTCAAATTTGGTGCTGATGAAGGCCGTGATCCCAGCGAAGACTTTGACACTGACTGGTATTTACGGGCGAATCCCGACATTCAGGAGTCCGGCATCAACCCTCTCATCCACTTCCTGAACCACGGACGGGAAGAGGGCCGGGCACCAAACCCGCAAGCGCAAAATTCCCTTCCTTCTCTTCAGGAGGCGAAATAAACCATGCCGACAACCATCACTATCTACCCTGCAAAAGTCCAGGTTCAGTCAACTGGAACAGAAGGCAGCGCAAACCTACAAACATTGGCAGCAGCCGTAACCGCAAATTCGGCCAACAACGCTCTTTATCAATACAATTTGCCAGAGGCCAACAGCCTGCACCCCGCGACTGATCTTCAAACTCTATTTCCGGGTTTAAAGCTGCAAAATACCCCTGATGTCGACACCCTGCATCCGGCCGAATTGATTAAACAGTATCGCCCTGAAGCAGAAAGGGATGACCACCTGATTATCCTTAGCCCAGGCGAAGAGCATCATATACTTAACACCCTGGCCGAATCAGAACTACTGAACACTTTCAGTCAGCTCACGATACTGGCCCACGACGAGCCAATGTATGAACAAGCCCAGCCAGCCAGCGCAACTCTTAGCTGGCTCGAAGCGCAGGGCTTTGAACTGAGCGCCCGCGATGATGAAGACGCCGACTGGCCCAGATGGCACCTGGCCCGCAACCCTCTGCAAAGTACTCTGGATGCCGTGAAAAAGGAAAAAACGGCACTGGCGGAGACGTTGCAGCAGCGCGACCAACAAGTAGAAAAACTCCAGGCCGAATGTCACGAACAGAAACAACGCACCGAGCAACTGCAAAGTGAAAACCAAAGCCTGAAAGAAGCCCGGCAAAAGCTCAAAGGCGAGGCTGAAAACAGCAGCAAACGCATCGGCGAACTGGAAGGACAACTTGAGCATAAGAACACTGAAGTAGGTCGGCTGACGGAAAATAACAGTGCGTTGACCGAAAAGCTGCAAGAAGCCGAGAAAGCCCTGGATCGCGAGAAGACCGCTCACGGGGAAGCAACCAAAGTATCGGAAGACTACAAAAAGCAGTTGCAGCAGCGCAACCAACAGGTAGAAAAACTCCAGGCCGAGCTTCACGAGCAGAAACAACGCACCGAGCAACTGCAAAGTGAAAACCAAAGCCTGAAAGAAGCCCGGCAAAAGCTCACAGCCGAGACTGAAAACAGCAGCAAACGCATCGGTGAACTGGAAGCACAACTTGAACACAGAAGCACTGAACTGGCAGGCTTGAATCAGCAGCTGGAACAAGCCCGGGGCGACCAACAACAGTTGCAGGAACAGCTTGCCAATCAGAGCAACACCCAGAGTGCACTCAAAACCCTGCAAGAACGCATGGACTATCTGTTCGGCCAGAACACCCTGCAGCTGGAGCAAGCCGCAAACGCCCTTGGCCAGCACGTTAGCCAGACAGCTCAGCACACCGCCACAGAAATTGAGTCAGGATTGGCATTGCAACAACAGCTGGGGCCAGACGCGCCGGCCCTGAGCCCAGCCGAAAGTGGCTTGCCCAAAAGCGCCGCGCTGCACCTGGCCCGCCAGCTAAAAAGCCAGCCATACGACCTGATCATAGAGCTGGGGAGCGGCGCGACCACGCACTTTATGGCCCATACGTTGAGAAACGCCTACAAAACCGGGCAACAAACCGCAGACCAGAAAAAACTGAGCCACGTTGTAGAGGCCAGTGACGAGGACCTGCCCAAACGTATTCTCAGCCTGGAACACAGCCGCAGCCGCTATAACCAACTGAATGAGCAACTTAAAAACAGCGGCCTGTCAGGTTACGTACATTTGCAGTTTACGCCCCTGGTGCCTTTTCCGTACCAAGGCAAGGAGCCCTTGTTCTATGACTGCGCTAACCGCCTGCAACACCTGTCACAAATACTCGATGGCCGACAGGCCAATATTCTGGTGATGGTGAACCAGCCCGAAGACGGAAGTGGACCAGACCCCAAAGCAGCCCTTCCCGCGCTCCTGCAATACCTTTCCTCTCACAAGCTGGAGGTTGTTTTCAATGCGCAGGCAAACCCAGACCTGCGAGGTCATTGGCTGAACCTGATGCAGGAACGGGGACTGGAACATACCGAGGCTAAAGCCTTTGGTGCGGAGCCTCTTCAACACATAACAGTCAACCCGTGACAGGGATCGAAAACGCCATGAAGCTGGAAAACCCTCTAAACCTGAACTTCAACCAGCCCGGAACCCAGGCTACACCTGTAGCCCTGAAGGCCGACTCAGATGGCAAGAACGAACAGATCGACGAGCTAAAAAAGGAACTGAAAGCCAAAAACCAAGAGCTCAGCGAACTTAAAACCAAAAACCGCCAACTCAACCAAGAAAACCAGGAAACCCAAGGGCGGCAAAAGCTGATGGACGAAGAACTCAAAAAAGCAGAAGCCCAAATAGAACTCATCATGGAACTAATGAACGAGCAAGAAGAGAGCGGAAGCAAGTAATGCATTTCTCTCTTTTTTCGTGTTCTTTAGTGGATTTAGTGGCAAAAGAAGGTCTTTATTAAATGAAAGGAATAGTCCTTGCCGGCGGCTCCGGCACCCGCCTGCACCCCATCACCCTGGGCATCTCCAAACAACTGCTACCCATTTACGACAAACCGATGGTGTATTACCCCATCTCCGTACTCATGCTTGCAGGCATTCGGGATATCCTGATTATTAGCACCCCGGAAGATTTGCCGCAGTACGAAAAGCTTCTGGGTAGTGGAGAACAGTTCGGTGTGAACTTCAGCTATAAGACCCAGCCTAAACCCGAAGGCCTGGCCCAAGCCTTTATTCTTGGCGAAGACTTTATTGGTAACGATAGCGTTTGCCTGGTGCTGGGCGATAACATCTTCCACGGCCAGCACTTCAGCGATCAGCTCAAAAATGCAGCCCAGAAAGAAAAGGGCGCCACCGTATTCGGTTACTGGGTGAGAGATCCGGAACGTTTCGGAGTAGTGGAATTCGATGAGAATGGCAAAGCCACCAGCATCGAAGAAAAACCCAAAAAGCCCAGATCCCCCTACGCGGTTACCGGCCTCTACTTCTATGACAACGACGTAGTGGAAATCGCAAAAAACGTTACCCCATCCGAACGGGGAGAGCTGGAAATTACCGCCGTTAACAACGCCTACCTGGAGCGCGGTGATCTGAACGTAGAACGCCTGGGCCGTGGCTTTGCCTGGCTGGATACCGGTACCCACGACAGCTTGCTGGAGGCCAGCAGCTACGTGCAAACCATAGAGCACAGACAAGGCCTGAAAATCGCCTGTTTGGAAGAAATTGCCTGGCGCAACAAATGGATTTCTGGGCAGCAATTGCAAAGCCAGGCTGCGGAGCTGAGTAAAACCGGGTACGGCCAGTATATGGCAAGCCTTCTATTATAAATTTTGGGCGCATGACCAACGGAAAGCCGGTGCACTTCGGCCGCTGATCCACCCTGAGAGCTACCCAATGGCACCTGACAACAAAAATAGCCCATCAGAATCACTTAAAGCTGGCCCAGACTACGCCTACGTTTCCCGGTTGTGGGAACTGGGTGACTGGGAGGCGCTGCGGGATCTGGTGCCGGAAAACCTTGGCAAGGAGCAGGAACAGCAAAAGACAGCTATTTTCAAAGCCGTTGCGCTACTTCAGGCGGGCAGGCTTCAAGAAGCCCGGAAGTTGCTTGACCATGGCAGAGAGGCCTCCGGGCCAGAAACGCAGTCCGCGTTACTGGCATCATTGCTGAATACGCTCGGAAGAGCCAAAGCCCTCCAGGGTGATCCAACTGGCGCAACCCGGAGTTTCATAGCATCACTCCAGGCAACCCAAAAGGGGCAGTTACCGGTACAGCTCTACAAAGCGAGAATCAGCCAACAGATTGAACTGCTAGGGCTGAATGCTGACGATTTCCTTCACGACAAGCACTGCGAGAACACCAGCCTTGTCATACCCGATAGCGCCACTACCGCCTTGACTGAAAACCTCAGTTTTGGCTTTTGGATGAACCTGCGTACTTGGCCAACGGATTGGACAGTGATTGTCGGCAAGCTGGTAACTGACGCAGACAACGAGCTCTGCCTGCGAATAAAAAACCGCGACACAGCCCAGCTGTTTTACGGCCAAGGCGATCACGCAATCGTCCTGCACACGTGGAAACCATCAACCCATATCACCTTAAACCAGTGGGCCCACCTGGCAGTCGTCAAAAAGCAGGGCAAATTTAGCCGTCTATACATCAACGGATTGATCCGGGCAGAGCGAGACGCCACCGGCCTGGAACCGGCCAAACACGTTGATGCAGATATCGAACTGCTTGGCAGCCAAAAAGAGGGAAGGTTCCTGAACGCCAACGTTCAGAATTTCTGGCTGACAGACAAGGCCCTGACCTCCCGGGAAGTCTGCGCGAACCTTCTGGCAACCTCAGCTAAACTGAAAGGTAAGCATTACCTGACCCCACCAGAAAATCCGGAGAATGCTCACCCTCTGGAGTTGATGGAACTGACACAGACAGCGCAAAACCGATATTCAGCAGCGAACCGCATACGATCCCTCGATTACCACGAACTGATCGATGCGCTGGAAAGCGAAAACCTTAATATCGTCGTGGTCGGAGCCAACGACGGCAAGAACAACGATCCTTTGTACGACTACCTGGCAACCACAAAACGCAAAAACACCGTTGTTCTGATAGAGCCACAGCAGCAGTTGATTCCCTACCTTCAGGAAAACTATCGTTTCCACCCCAGTGCCCACATTGTGAATGCAGCCATCGGGCAGGAGGGCGAGATGACCCTCTATGGAGTCAAACAAGAATACTGGGGAAGGCTTGTTGTGCCCTATGCCAAAGAGCGTGGCTGGCCGGACTACAGGGCGCCCACCGGAGTTGCATCAGGGAACAAGGCGCATGTTGCCAACTGGCTGAAGAAGCATCTTCCCGGGGTTGACTCCAACGATGCAATTGAAGCGTTTGCCTTAGGTAGCCAGAGCCTCGACAGTGCGCTGCAGAGCGTTGGAGTCCATGGGCCGATTGATGTACTTCAGATTGATACTGAAGGCTTTGATGATGACGTTATCTACTCATCCAACCTGGCGGTAAACCGACCAAAAATTCTATTTTTTGAGGTGGCTCACCTCAACGAAAAAAGAAAGAATGAATTGGTGAGTTTCTTAAACGACATGGATTATCGCATCTTTGATATATCAGAAGATGTAATAGTCTTGCTGATGAATTTTACTAGCTGACTTCGGAGTTTGGTGTGAGTTTTTTAAAGAAAGGAAATTCTGAGTTCTTGAAGGAGAACTACAAAGAGGCTGAAGCTCTTTATAAAAAAGCCAAGGAGTCCGAGCCAAATTTAACAAAGTTCGTTGATTTCAATCTGGCCCTTTGTGAACGGAGGTTGACACCAGCGGCCAAGACGACTTCGGCGTTGGTGCCGATGACAGCTGGTCCAATAAAGGCTGCCCCAGAGGTCAGAAAAACTGAGTACTACCCTAAGGAACATCCCGCCGCACCGTATCTGATGAGCTATCAGGTTTATTCGGTCGATATCGTCATACCTGTTTACAACGCATTAGACGATGTGAAACTTTGTTTGAAATCCGTTGCTGAAAATCGAGGCCTGTATCTAGGCGATACTTATATCGTCAATGATGAGTCCGATAGAGAAACTACTGATTATCTCCGGTGGTTCTGTGCTGAAAATGAGGGTTTCCACTTAACCCCCTCTGTCAGCCTAGTTGTCCAGTTGGCGATTTCGCCTGAATTTAATCAGTTAGGGGCGGCATGGGAGCATTCATGCCACGCTATTCCGAAGAACGTAAAGCCGCA
>Ga0307948_1000494_pt1 | contig 27197 bp, 27 predicted proteins | sample OrgLakmetagen280_FD_201824 | JGI IMG/M metagenome (GOLD analysis project Ga0307948, IMG submission 201824) | Saline water microbial communities from Organic Lake, Antarctica - #280 | ecosystem: Environmental > Aquatic > Non-marine Saline and Alkaline > Saline | place: Antarctica: Organic Lake...
TTGCGCCGCCGCCCCAGAGCTATGCATGCGTAAAGATGTAGACGGATGTGACCTTGAGTTTGGGTAATAATGAATCTACCTCACCTGTTTATGACTGACACGTTTAATGTATTGAGACCTGCCCAACCGCACAACAAATGTTTACGCTGCTGCTACTCGTCATACGGTCATACAATCATACGGTCACACGGTCACAGCATACATATTCCTTAACTGCTAATTTCCAGTTTCAGCAGCACATCAGTCAATTTCTTCACTCATCATGTTGCAGGTTCACAAGGTGTGAGCAAGCCCCCCCTCACTCACGCATGCTGCCGCTGACGCTTGTGCCATCCGCACTGTTGTTTTTGCTCCTGGAGGGCGCAGGGGAGGGGGAAAGGGGAAGAGCAGGCAGCAGGGCCCTACTACCAGAGGGGATCATGCTTGCATGACAGCTCTCTAGAACATCCAATACAGCAGCGAGTTGGTCTGTGAGATCAGCTAAATGGGCTGTGCCTTGATGGTGTCCTAGCACGTGATGCTGTGTGTGCGAGACGTGCGAGATGAGGTCCTGAGCAACTGCGGCCATCTGACGCGTTTGGTGCTGTTGCTGTAGCTGCTGCTGACTTTGCTGCTGCTGACTTTGCTGCTGCTCCTGCAGGTTATGTGCATCGACACCATACACATCATTTGAGTGAGATGCTTTTAGGCCATGAGGGGGGAGAGCAACAGGCAGCGTGCATCCCCCCACAGATGCGCAGGAGGCAAGGAGACGAGTATACATGGGCTGCAGCTTGCAGGGGTTAAGGCTGTGGTCTCCCTCCTCTCCAACTGTGTCGTGGCCTGTGCTTTTGCTCCCGAGCAGGGACACAGCAACTTGGAGTGACTCGAGGGCGAGGTGGGGGTGGCCTTGTGCCTCCAGGGCATGTGCGCTCTGCAGGGCTAGCTGAGCATACCCGAGTGAAAGGCGTGCGGGCACCGTCCTGAGACAGGTAATGCAGGTTGTACGGAGTGAGGCACAAAAATGAGTGAGCAGATGCGGAAAGGTTAATGAGTTAAGAGACTAGGCCATGGAGTGAAGGTGATGGATGCCAGCGACGGGTGATTTTGCTGTGCTGTGCTGGCACCTGCATCCTACAAAACATTGTAAGAGTCACCCTCACTCTGAGAGGCTACAAATTGCACGGTGCTGTGTCATGGTACTGCAGGCATGTAGTTGCAATGCTTACAGCAAATGATTAATCAGAGGAACAAATATAAAACGCTCCAACTAATCCAAGGAACAAACACAAAACACCAGAGGGGGTGACTGAAATCCCAATTGGGCATGTCTTTTAATGTTCCCAGAGTATATGCACCCCAGCTGGAGACAATAAGACTTTAATGTCGAAGTGTCTTTCCATAGCAGTTAAATATAATAATTGCCAATTGGAGCGCCCATGTCTAATTTGCCGTGGCGTGAACCCTAATTGGTACCACATAATCTTCAAAGCAGGCCACCAACCTCACTGAGTCACACAACTTTTGATATGACGTCCTTGTAACAAACAAACAGCATTGCAAAAGAAATGGAATTCAAGTTGTGCTGCTTTTTCCAGAGGGGGTCAACGGAGCAAATGTCCTGAAATGTGACTTTTTTGATGCAGACCATGTTTGATGAACATATCTAGATGGTCAACAAAGTTTGGGGTCAATCGAACCACCCCAGTGGTCTGGGTGGAATTCCCGTTCAAATTTTGGCACTGAGATTTCACAATTTAGGCCACCACTCCCCAACCAGAGCCTCCTTTCATCCCAAAACAAGATGGCAACACTTCCTTTATGATATTAAATCATCCTGGGTAATAAAGAGTAGATTTGGTGAAGCTTGGTTTTCCACCTTTTTGGCACCCCTTTTGTAGATTTTTTTCAAGGGAAATGGGCCAAAATGGAGTATCTGACCAACTACTGGGTCGTTTTGTCCCAATTTTGTTGCAATGATATTCCTTATTGAAATTTAGACGATTTATATGAAAATGACACAAATCAGGTCAGTGGAAAATAGGGTTCACGCCGCGCAAAATTAGACATTGGTCTCCTAGCTGGCAACATTCAAGCTCAAGTGGTATCAGCAGAGCAAGGGATACCTCTGGGTACTGAGCTTGATTGTTGCCAGCTGGGGCGCCCATACTCAATTCACATTTCAAAAGTACCCCTTTTAAAGGCCTTCATCGACCCCCTCTGCTGTTTTTCCGTGGAAAACCTCTGTTTTAGAGTTAAAATGGTCAGTGCGAGCTTCAAGCCCTGCCTGCTTGCACACAGAGCGACACACACATAGATCCAAGCACATCCTCGTGTAGATTATAATGCAGCTTAAATATAAGGCACATAACGTCTCAATCGAATAAAGGGTCGATGTAGGGCTGCCTACTGAGTGCAAAAAGGGAACATTTTTGGACAATTCCCCGGTCGCCCCTTTCAGACAAAACACTCAAATCAAAGGACCCACCTGCCAACCAGTTCCTTAGCTCCAGGTCCCAGCACAAAGTCAAGGGTAGCAGGATCGACGTGCGTATATCCACTGAGCATTGATTGACGCACGCCTGGGTTACTGGTAGCTGTGAGAAGGTGTTGTATGGATGAGACAATCTCCCCTTGGGCCCACAGCAGCAGGGGGATCAAGGCTGGATCCGAGCTGTGCTGTTGAGCTAGCGGCAGCAAATCCTGAGGTGAGAGAGGGAGACAGTGGCGTGCAGTGAGACAGTGGCGTGAATTTCTCCTGAACGTAAATTACTTGGGTGTGGAAGGGAGTTGGGAGAAAGGACATACCTTTGATCACAAGCAACACAACAGGCTGCTGACCCTCTTGTCTTTTCAACTCTACTCCACCCACGTACGTTTGAAGGCCGGCGTCTTAAATTTGTATATATTACCATTACAGACTATAGGTGAAAGTGGGGCCGTTTACTTTCCAGCCATCAAGGACAGCAACTGTACCCCCGAGCACAGAGGATGAAACCTTGCAACATGCAAACAGAGAACAAAAAGTTCTGATAAAATTGCCAAATACATCAAGGCATGTTTATTATCTGCAAGGGAACATAACACAGGGAACACGGTTGAAACCATTACCTTTTGTATTAATTTCCACGCTGCTCCCCCCTGCATGGGTGCTCCCTCCACCAAACGTGCAACCAAGAGGGCCAGCTGTGGGTCCCCGCACTCCTTGGCAATGACACCCACAGCATCATGGATGCTGCCAGACAGGAGGAAGAAGCCAGCAGCAGTTTCATACCTGTTGCATTGAGAGAGTTACACGGGGTACGGGACACAATTATGTTGTCAGGATGCTGCTCTGCCAGATTTCGGCGTGCATGCCCACTCGTGAGGGAGAGTCGTTGGCGAAATGTGCCCATTTCTGTCACAGGTGATTAGTGACGGAGAGAAAGAAAGAGCGAAGCTGCAGGCAGCAGCAAATCAAGCAGTTTTTAATGATCTCGGCGAGAATTGGAATCATGCATACTTCTGCTCAATCTGCTAGCAGCTCCCTTGTCCGTTTTCAAATCTGGTTCCTGGTGCTCGCACATATGTTCATGTATTTGTGTGCGTATGTATGTAGTCAAGTGAGTGCACGCATGTGTGCCTGATGGCGCGTGCGTACGTGACAAAGTGCTCAGAATTCCAAGCTATGGCAACCCTTACTTGTGCTGGCCCAGCAGCGTGAAGGCGTTCTTGGCAGCAGCACAACGTGGCCCCTGTTGCCCAAAGTCACGCGTTAGGAACTCCACCACCCTCGTATTGTTTGCCTGCGCAAGGTGTGCAATAAAAAATAGAATGAGATTTATCTGGTCAGCTTTGTACTGCATTTAAAAGAAACTGGCAAGAGTTGGTGCATCTTTCTAGATTGCTCTTTTGACGGCTAATGTTATCATTGATTTGGAAGCTCCCTTATTTCCTGTGTCGTGTCTCTTTTGCAACAGGCTTTTAAGCCAGTTTGGGACGCCATTGTTTTCTGCTCAAGACCTGAATCACACGTTTGCATTCAGAACATTAGGTGCAGCTGTAGGCCAACTAAATGTTTGCCTGCTGTATCCCACGGGACTTGTACTACATACCTGTCGGAAAAGACCAGCCAGTAGCGACTTTTTGCCAAGTGCCAAATACAGCAGGGTGCAATCGTACGGGTCTCTGCGTCGGGCATACTGAGAGCGTGCAAGGGCCTCTGCCTGTGCAATTGTGTTAAAATGCGTGCATGCGAGCGTTGGTGCTCATAGAAACTTTTATTGAAACTGCATGAGCAGTTATACATCGAATAACCAACACGCCGAATGAGGCTGTTACAGCAACGATAGCATTATTAGATCTCAGTAGGAAGCGTGCAAGCCACCATAGAGGGAATAATAGGTTGGGGATGCTTGGAGTTCCTTACCTTTTCTCGTACAAGCTTCAGGTCGGAGAGCCAAAGCCCTACACCTAGCTGTTTCAACGCTGACCAGGAGGGCACAGGCCCTGCGCAAGCCAAGAGACAGCAAGCAATTGACTGCAATGGTCTGGGCCATGAAGCAATGTCTCTTGCAATGTGCCCACGAACTAGCCATGCGCAGCCATGAGACAGTGTCTTGCAAAATACCAGAAACACTGTGCGTCGTGTCAAGGTACTATGACTGTGAATTTGTTAGAATTTCACGCAAACGTTTTGCATGCAATTTGAACAGCAGCTCAAACAATGCGTTACAGGCATGGGAAAAGTGCTAACAACAAACGTTCCAGAGGTACGCAAGGGTGTTGCCGTAACAAGGCTTCCTTTGAATATAAGTCAGAAATCCGCGTTTCTCCCTCTAATAACGCACGCACCTGCAGCTTGACCCGTGCCACAAAAAGTTGCCTTCATATCTTTGCCAGAGGACTGCAAAGCATGAAAAGCAGGCAGTGCTTTGCGATCCTTGCTTTTACTACGCCTGTCCTACACTAGCAACACACAGCGAGCTTCATTGCCCGGATTAATAAAGCAGTGCATTCCAAACGAGCAATCAACCTTGAAAGCTCAGCAAAAGCAGTCAGATTGTTTCACGTGTAGCTAGGCAAATAGAGACATGAGACTGAGCAGCACAAGCAGGATGATATGGGCAGACTAAGCTTTCCATAGCTAAAGTGGCTTTGTTGCTCCTCCTTACCTGTAGTAAGCTTGCCAGGCCTGCCAGAGGCTAATTGGAGCAGAGCAGCCTCAGTATCCCTCTCACCTAAATAGCAGTTCTGCTTACTCGAAAATTCATCCAAAACACACTCAAACAGCAGTGCCCCTCACTTGGTCTACGAGTGGCAGCACGTGGGGCAGAGCAGCCTCCAGCACACTCCCCTGGCAGCCGCAGGCAGCAGCATGCAACAGGGACACCATGGGCAAGCCAGGCAGCAGTCCCATGGCCGAATGCCAGGAGGAAGCGTTACACGTGGGAGATGCCGCTGCCGCTGCAGCTGTTGCCGAGTGGTGAGACGCAATCGAAGAGGTGCGGTTCAGTGTTTGTCGAGGGCTGCTGCAGGTAGAAGAAGAGGGCTGCTGTGTTGGTGAAGCTGGGGGTGCCAAGAAGCTGAGTGATGGCTGGAAGGAGTGCATTGAGCAGGGGGAGGCCTGTTGGCTGTTCCGCTGATGATGGTCCGCTAAGAGGGTGCCGTTGAGACGGCTGCTGAGCTCACCCCTTGCTGCCAGCCTGGACGCCACAAGAAAGGTCTGTGCTGGCCTGTCCAGGTTGTCCATGACATCACCTGCTGTTGCGATGAAGCAGAAGCCAGCCGTACACCATAACATTTAGACAGGCCTTCAGGCAATGAAGTCTGTACCTGCATACTACGTTTGCATGCACTGGTAGGCTCATCAGAGGAGCGAGTAGGATATTTGCAAGCAAAGATACGCACCACCCTGCAAAACAGCAAGGGACCCCAATAGTTGAGTTTTTCGTAAATGCCTCATTTTTCCCGCACGGTTGACAGACCCTCACCTGTGGAGGAGCTTGCGTCCATGTCACCCTGCTGAGGAGCGGGTTGCTGGGTCAACGCACCCGCCAGCTGGGCAAGCTGGTTAGCTTCATCAGATGACAGCTGCAGGATCCCGAGCAGGTACTGAGTGAGCTCGTCTTGTGCAGCCGAGGCAGCAGCTATTTCATTGTCGTCCTGGGAATGATGACAAGGCAGATCAGCGATGTCAAGTGGATAGGTTGGGTGGTGAGCTGCCTGTCGGTGGTGATTTGCAGGCACGTGACATGCCAAATGAATCAGAAGAACACGTTGCTTGAGGGTGCACACACAAAGGGATGGTTGTGATCAAGTAAAAAGAAGCAAAGCTGTGTCTCGGGCCTACACTCCTGCTTACGCCTTTATAACAGAAGACGCCTAGCAAGCAAATTGAGTCCACCACCAGGGTTGTACATCCCGTTCGGGAACCGGAATAAATAAACAAAATTTTAGGCTGTCCCAGAGGGGCCCGGTAACAATTTAAATGCAGTTCCGGGTAGTTTGCAGTGAATTTTGGGAATGACACTGTGAGAATGACACTGCGAGAATGGGAAGAAGAAGGAAAGGTCAGCCAGCAGGAAGGGGGAGGGGTCAGCCACCCCAGCAGGGCTCTTCCTCCTGACCAGGCCTCCCTACGAAGCATGTGAGTGCTGGGCTTGAGTGCTTGCATCTTGCATGGCAGGCAATGCACCTTGGCAGCTTGCACTAAACTCCAGATGGAAGCGCCCTGCTCCTTCTCCCTCTGCTCCCCCCCCTCCCCCTGCCCCTGGCCCTGATGAGGCCTCAACCAGCAGCCATGCGCGAACCTCGAGCAATGTCTAGCGCACGCGAGCACAAACACATACGCACACACATACACACATACACGCACACGCACACACACAAACACACACGAGCACGTACACAGCACACACACGCACATACACACATACGTACGTGCACATACGTACGTGCACATACGTACGTGCACATACACACACGCTTACACACATACATACGCACATACACACACGCACATACGCATACAGGCACACACATGCACATATACATACACGCATTTACACACATACAATATGCGCACACATACGCGCACACACACTAACACAACACACACATGCACACACACACACGCACACACACCCACACACACACACGCACACACACACACACACACCACACGCACACACGCACACACACATGCGCACACACACACGTACGCACAAACACGCATACACACATGCATATACGAGCATTTAACCTCGAGCGATGGCTGTGAGTGCTTTTGAAGACGTGTAACAATTTAGCAAATATTCCAATCTGTAAACCGAAACCCTCGACTCCTGCTTGACTCCTTCAGTGCCTGAAAAGAAGTAACACCACGCTTGGGGCTGTCGCCTACGGCCCGGTAAATTTATAACACCCTGAATAATGTTAGAAGCAGCTTCGGGAGACCCTGAATGTTTTTACAGGCTGTTCCGGGTCTACCCGAATATTATGGGTACCCTGTGTACTACCCTGTCCACCACAACTCACGCCCTTCTGCAGCGCTTAGCCATTATCCATAATTCATTACTCAAATGTTATGTGAGGCACCACCTCAGCCTGTAATTGTGCACTTGGGCACTTGGGAATGAAGGCATACCTGAAGGTAGGAGGGAAGCTGCGAGGAGGGCTTGCTGTGCTGCGGCGCACCTGAAGTTATAACACACATAGTTAAGGTCATTCGAATCTGTTAATGAGTATCTTGGTTAGTGCTGCAGTAGAGCAGCTTATCAGAAGTCAAAAGGCACAGCAGATTAATGTCGCAACGCGTGACCAGGAACATCCTTAACATTTCCAACTGTTCGGATGTACTAACAAGTGCATCGGCACAGGCATGCATACTTGCATGTGTGTATGTGTGTTTGCTGTAAATGCACACATGTGCATGGACTTGTGTGCGTGCGTGTATGTGTGTGCGTGTGTGCGCTTGTGCGTATGTGTGTGTTGTGCGTGTGCATGTGCGTGTGCATGTGTGTGTTGTGCGTGTGCGTGTGCATGTGCGTGTGCATGTGTGGCTGCACGCAAATGACCTCATCTGCTATATTAACCAGGGTTGTTTAGTTCGAGGTTCGGCCAAAAGTTTAATTTTGCAAACTTCTGCGTATTCCAACAAATTTACAAATTTCTGTTCAGAGTTCAGTCAAAGTTCAACAAACTTTTAAGGGTTCGTTAAACCTCACAGCATGCGTCTGTCAAAATTCAAAGGGATAGCAGCTTGCTCCTTAAAGGTCCTCTTTCCTTACAGTAAAAGTAACATTTATATGTGAAATATGATATGTAATCTGTACCAGGCCAGGGGGTTTCCTTGGTCTTTCAGTCCAAACTTGTCACACATTTTGAACTGCTAAGGATTTGTACAACTTGGCACGTGCTGCACCTTGAGGTTCTCCTGTTTCTGCTCTACTGCTCTACAATGATGACATGGTCCCATTCCGGCCCATTATTCCATGCCATTTTTCCATGCCATTTTCCCCCATATAATTATTTATAAACATACATAATTAATCGGGAAGATTTTTGAAGGCAAAGGGAGGAGTTCAAGGGCCCATAACCCGAAATTGCACATCGAACCCTTTAAACAGTTTGAGGGTTCTTGAACTTTCACGAACTTTATCAAACCCTTGCTCATAAAAAACAAACTGAACAACCCTGATATTACCTGTGCACTGTGCACTCCCTGTTGCAGCACTCCCCAGTGCAAACAGACCCTTACCTTTGCCATGCACTCCAAGGAGTTGTTCCAAAGCTGCCAGCTCGTCTTTGCTGAGCAGCTGCACACCACTCACGCCTTGGCCAAGTACTTGCAGGCTTGGGCACATGGGGAAAACAAGTGTGTTTGGGTGCCTTTCCTCCACTGATGGATGCACACTGCTGCTGCATTCTTGAACAGGAGGATCAGCTGCTGCTGACGCAGCTTCTGCCTGCTTTTGCAGTTTGCGCAGCCCAAGTGGCATGCAATCCTCATCCTCTGCAACAGGTGGTGGAGGAGGGACGGCAGCAACTTGAGAGGCGCTTGTGCTGCTACCAAAGCCAAAGGCATTCAGGTCCAGCATCCCAGATGCCAGAGAAGAGGACAATTGCGGTTGCTGTGGAGCTGGTGCACAAGGAGTTGCGCTGCTGCTGCTACTGCTCCCACCAAAGCCCGGAACTCCCCCAAATGCACTCATGTCTAACTGGCCAGTTTCAAAGGAGGAAGGTGGGGGTGGTAGCGGTGGGGCAGATGGAGGGGGAAAAGGAGGGTCAGGAACGGACATAGTGTTGCTGCTGCCAAAGCCCATGCCCCCAAACGCACTCATGTCAAGTTGGCCACTTGCAAGGGAGGAGGATGCTTGCGAGGTTTGTGGTGCGGATGCAGGTGCAAGGGCTATAGGAGGTGCACTGCCAAAGCCCATGCCCCCAAACGCACTCATGTCAAGTTGGCCGCTTGCAAGGGAGGAGGATGCTTGCGAGGTTTGCGGTGCTGATGCAGGTGCAAGGGCTATAGGAGATGCACTGCCAAAGCCCATGCCCCCAAATGCACTCATGTCAAGCTGGCCGCTTGCTAGCGAAGAGGATGCGTGCAATGTAGCAAGAGTAGGGGCAGGAGAGGAAGCAGTACTGCCAGGAAGCAAGCTGCCAAAGCCCTTGCCTCCTGCATCAGCACTCATGTCAAGCTGGCCGCTTGCTAGGGGAGTTGGTGGAGTGTCAGTTCCTTGTGGTGGGACCTGCCCTCGCTGCTGTACAGGCTTCCTGAAGTGCTCTCGAGCAAGCGCCTGTACTGCAGGCAAGCCTGGAAGTGCCTGTAAGAGGGGATGCTGATTGGCATTTACAGCGAGCTGAGGATCGCGACCATTATCCTGAAACACATGACACAGGGAGGCCTGCAAGCCTTGAAGGGACTGATCAGTGCTTTTCCTCTCATGGGAGAACAGTTGCAGCCAATGAAGAAGGGACCGAAGCATGCTGCACGCTTCTTTCAGCCTCCTTTTGGCAACTAGAGCACGAAGCAGCTGGGGGCTGTAGAGTGGGAGTGGGCCACTGCAGAATACGTGGGTGCGTGGGTTGGTTAGTCTTGTGTCTGTGTATTTATGTATCCAAGGAGTATGTGTGTTTGTGTACGTGAGCGTGGATGGTGTAAGCAGTAAGGTATATGAAAGGGGGGTAGGAAGAGGAACTCTGTTAGCATGTGTGTGTGTGTGCAATGTACAAGCGTTCCCTTTGTTTGTAATAATGTTGTTGCTGCTGTCATGCGTGTGCAGGTGTGTGCAGGTGTGTGCGTATGTTGTACACATGCGTTTGTGCTGGGGGCTAAAGAGGGTGCGTACCTGCACCTCCATGACAAGCTGCTTAAAGGCAAGCCAGCATGCCGACCGCTACGAGAGGTGAGCTTTGCAGGTATGTGTTCGCTTGGGTGTGGGAGGAAGGTGTTTGTGGATTGTGGCAGGGAGTGGCCAAAACTGGTGGAGGTGGTTGAGAGGGAGGGCTGAGAGGCAGCTCCTAGAGTGTTTGTAAGCACCACTATGTGGGGGCCTGTGGGGCACAACATTCAGATAGATACGTTTTGGCCTTGAAGTTGTGAGGAGTGACTGCAATGTTGCTTTTGATTTTGTAAACCTGTACAGTCTGAGAGGGATGAAATAGCTTGCCAGCCGAGACTGTGTCTAATAATATTCCAGCTTGAAAGCCCTTGCTGTTCATGACATCGGCATGGAACGTATCACCTTGCCTCTTCATGAAAAACTATGAGTAAGTACTCTGTTGGATTATCCACAGAGATCAAAGATTAAAGAGCAGCGTCACATATGATACCCTTGCCACACTACACATATATGTGCAAAGGCACACACACACACACATACACACACGCTCACACACGGACACACACACAAGCCTACTGAAGGTACTTAACTGTGCCTCCAACATGCAAATACCTGCAACAGCGGCCAGACCTCCATCAGGAAGGGCGGCCAAGCATGAGGAGGAGGCACCAGTAGACAGGCCTGCAGGCAGGTGGTGCTCTGCTGACAGCCTCCAGCCAGGCAAGCTACGCTCCCGTGTGAACAGTTGTACCAGACCTGGGTTCGTTGTTGTTTGAGTGCTTGCATGACATCAAGTATAAATTGCTGGCATCCAAGCAATGGAACTTAAATTTCAATCGACCTGTTTTGCGAGTGCGATAGGAATTATGATGATCTTAGCTATCAGGCGTGCAGAGAAAGCCAAGACAAGATCTGGGGAGGCTGGCAGCAAGACGTAGGAGGAGTGAGCAGAGTTTGCTGTTACCATCTGCTAGACCCGTTCCTCAATTTCCAGGTAATACTTTGGTTGAGGGCCGGCCAGAATCATATACATACACTGTAGACTAGAACTGAAAGCACAACCGCCAAAAGTACTGATTGTGCACCGAGTATGTGTATGGTGTCAGCCAATTCTACTTAGGTTCCTCGTTTTGCCCATGGAGCTGCTGCTATCTTAAAACATGTTGCTGCAGAACCTGTTGCTGCAGAATTGTAAGCTTCTTGCACGAATTATTTAACTTATTACAATTAAGAGCACACTCAGTTACAGACATTCCACCTTCACCACCAATCACAACATACACACGCTCGCACATACACACACACACATACACACCCCTACCGACCTGTAGTGTAGGCAAGCGCCAGGCATGGCACAGGCATGCACGAGGGGGGCAGCCACACTAGCGCGCAAGGGACACCCTTTTCGGGTAGCGGCAGCACCGCTTCGTGCACCCAGCTGCTGTTCAGCAGCACCCCGTGCTCTGCCACCTCCCCATCTGAGTCAGGCCTGCCGTGCTGGGCCTCTGCAGGGGATACACACCCATCAACACCATGCGACCCTTCTACCACCCGCTGTCTGCATCCCTCTGAGACACCTCTGTCTGTGATGGCTGCTTGTGCACAGCAGATGTGCAACGAGCCGTGCAAACTGCTGGAAGTGGGCGGCACGGCAACTGCGCACAGCCCCGCCAGTTTGTGCCATGCCACACAGGAGGGCGTGGCTGGAGTACAAGAAGTACTGCTTCTGCTGTTTGAGCCGCCCAACTGTGTGGTGGTGAGGATGGGCGCCAGATTCAGGCAAAGTTGAGGGGAGGGTGGGGCAAGGCCGTGAGGGTGTGGCTGCCACACCTCGACCTTCCCGCCTCCATGGCTACCTGTCAGCACAACTCCAGTACTGCCGCTGCTACAGCTGGGCTGGTGGCTGTAACTGATGGCCTCATCACAGCCTTCTCTTGCCTGCAGGATGCTTCGTGTGCTGTGAGCTACAAGCGTGAGCGCTGGGAGCGCTGCTGTTGGGGTGTGTGCGTCATCCGATCTAGCAGTTGAAGGGAAATTGAGGGAGGGGGCATTGCCTTGGATTTGATCAGGACAGGCAGGGAGGCTGGTGTAGGGGGGCAGAGGTGGCTGCTCCAGTAGCCAGCAAGCCCACGTGGTTGCCGCGACAGCTGTGTGGGGTATGCTCTGCTGAGACGATGGTGATGTTGGTGGTGGTGAAGCACTGCAGTCTGAAATGACGGCGGAAGAAGGAGCTAGCAGCGCTAGCAGCTGCACTCTGCTGCTGAAGGAGGCTTGAGGAGGGGAGGAGCACTCAAGAGGAGTCTGAGTGGAGGGTGGGGTGACGGGTTGTGGAGAAGAGGGGCAGACGTGGGCAGTGGGTTGGTCTTGTGCTGGAATGCTAGAGGGAGAAGGAGAGGGGTGTGGAGAAGTGACCGGGGCCTGGAACAGCTGGCAAGCTATGCTGGAACCGGAGGGGAGAGGGATTTTGAGCACAGTGCCTAGCACCTGGTGCGGGGGAACAAAGGTCGGTGGCTTGTGTGAGAGGCAGGGAAAACAACCACAGATGTAGGGTTGGCCAGAACCATATACACGGTGTATATGCGGTATTTTTGGCAGGGTAATCACCAAATGTTCGGCCATACACGGTGTATATATGTACGGTTTTGGCCAACCCTACACAGATGTGAAAGGGTATTCAGGTGAAAAGTCAGTCACATGACAGGGCCTCCGACGCTCTTGCGGGGACTCCCTCCCTGATTCATTTGCAGATTGCATTTACAGCAGGTGTTTGAGGGGTAAAGAAGGAGAAGGAGGTGGTACAGGCACAGGAGGATTGCACACAAACTTGCTTGACTACTGCAGCAGGAGTTGCCGAGAACGGTCATCAAGCATCTCAGAGCGCTCACACGTTTCCACACACCGCTTCTTAAGACGTTTTCGTGATACGCTGCATTCGACACCTCTTAAGACATTGCCCTCATAAGTCGCTCACTGTGACGTGACGAGGAGTAGGCCGCCAGTGGCCCACAGCCAGGCAAGGCAGCTGCAAGGCGCACAGCCACACCGCACCCCCCGCAGCGCATGCGAGATGAGAGGTCCACACTGCTCCCGAAGGCTGCTGCTGGTGGTGGTGGTGGTGGTTATGGTGGTGCTGATGGTGCTGATGGTGCTGCTGATGGTGCTGCTGCTGCTGCTGCTGCTGCTTGCCACATTGTTGGGACGACAGGGGGCTCCTAGACTGCTGCTCATTGCTTTGCAAGTGGGCGTAATGCTGCTGAGACTTGGTCACCGTGAGTAAAGACACCCATGTAGCAGCTGTGATAGGGCCCTCAACGCCAAAAAGCAACTGAGACGATGCAATGGAGATGAAGGACGAGGGGGCTCCATATTGTGCTACTGAGAGGGGCAGGCTTGTGACAGGGTCCAAGCACCAGAAGCCCAGGGACCCAGACTGCAAAGAATGATGAAAAGCTGGAGAATATGTGTGTGTGCGTGTGCGTGTGCCCAGTGTGTATGAGTGTGTGCAAGTGTGTCTGCATCTGTGCGTAGCACATGTAAGTGGCAAGGACGAGAGCAGAGCGTGCACAAAAATGGCAGTCACAGAGTAAAAGGGCAGGGGGTGTGGATATTACAGCGTTGCATGCTCACAAAGTCATTTACAACCAAAGCCTTAGTGTCTCTTTATTTCAAAAGACTTCAGATGCAATCAATACCTTTGTCAATGTGGCTGCCAGCTCAGGCATTTGGGGGTGAGGCATCAGAGCGTGCATGTCGTCTCGGCAGCTTGGCTGCAAATGCTGGAGATGCACACGGCTGTGCAGGACGATGCTGGTCACAGGGCAGGCCACACTCCCATCCTAAGTGTGTGTGCGTGTATGTGCGTGTGTATGTGTGTGTCATGGCAGCAATAACGACAAGGACAAAGAGGCGCATCCGGCCGTTCCTGCTCCTGCCCAAGCACACACCACCTAAAGTTGACAATGCCCTCCCAAACTCTCCCTTTCCTCTTTCCTCCGCTGCCCTCACCTTGTGCTATGTAACTATGCTGGAGTGTATAAGTATAGGGGGTCAGCCATCAGGAAGTCGTGATGGTCTAGGCCCTGGTGCTGATGCAGCGCCCTTTATTTTTTCAAGGAAACAAGCAGATGTTCGGTTTACTTTGTAGATTACTAGTTTCGACAAAGAGGTAAGTGGTTGGAGAGCCAGAAAGGGTTACGTGTGTGTTTGTGCATATGTGCATGCGTTTGTGCATGCGTTTGCATTGTGTGAGAGGAGAAAGAAATGATGTAGATTCACTGTCCTTGAGACTAGATGGTGGACGAGGCACCGCGTGTGGCTTAGATACCAATTCAATTGCTGAGGGTGTGCTTTATTTGAGCAAGATGGGTTCTGGTAAGATCAGGTAATTAAACTAGAGTAATGAGCAAAAAAATCGGATCAGATCGGGTAATTAACTACAGAGTGATTTGAGCAAGGATCTGATCAGATTGGGTGATTAAACTTCAAAGTGATTTGAGCAAGAAAAGATCTGATCAGATCGGATAATTAAACTACAGAAATTGATCTGTGATTAAAACTTGCAAGAGGGGTTTTGTCAGACATTCCACATCCGGGCATGTGTAGGTTTGGTAACAAGAATCACAGCACATGCGCATGCATGCACCAAAACATACCTGTGTCACAGTCTCTGCCTTGTAAGCACGAGCCTCTGCATAGCCACTTGCTACTGAAGTTAAAGTCTCTGCCACATGGATAACAGGCACGTACGATGGGTAGGTCACGCACGCACTGATGTCCAGCCTAAGAAAGCACAGGCAAAGCCAGAGCAGGAGGTTAAGACACTTAACTAGGGTGTGTGATTGATACAGGGTGTGTGATTGATGTAGCTTGTTACCTTACAATTTGTACACCAGGCAGATAAACACTCTCCTGGCTCCCTTGTTGTTCCCGTCAAAGCTGCTTGGATAACAACTTCCACTGGGGTTCATGTCACTAATACAAGGCAGCTTAAGACTGCCTTCTTTAAAATGGCGCATACCATTGGTAATGCAATTAATCAAAACTGCCAAGCTTTCGATTTTGGAGGCAGTATGCAGTTACACCTCATTAGTTGCAGGAATCTGCCCCTGTTCAGCACGGAAACAAGTGTGCACACACGCACGCACCTGGCATCCTGCACCAGGCCTGGCAGACCCACAATCCCTTTGTCTGCACCCAAATCCACACCGCTTTTCCTCTGCTGCCTCTGACTGCCCCACAGGACCGCCCTAGGGCCCGCTGCACCTGTTCAGAGAATCACAGTGTCAACCAATTGCGTGTGTTCTACGCCTACAGCCTGCTGTTGAAACAAACACTGGTGGAATAAACTCAGCTGCAGTTGTGTTCATTTTTGCACCACCTGACTTGTAACTAACTGGAATGCTCACATTCACACATGAAAAATGCACATCACATTCTACAAGGAGTACCAACACAGTACCTAACAAAACGACCTAATTTGCCTTACCTGCTGATCCTGGAGGCTGCATGCCCCGTGCCAGACCAGCCACAGCCGCGCTTGCGAGCCCGTCTATAGCCCACACACACACACACTCCTCCACGTGCCCCTCGTCACCGTACACACCACCACCATTTCTCCTTCCCTTCTTCCCTGCGTGGTGCACAGCCACGCTGGCCACCAGCCAGTGCACACGAGCCGCGATAGCTGTGGCGCTAGAGGGGGTTGGGGGATGATGGCTATGGTGGTTAGCAAAGAAGTTGTTGTTACTTCTCCTACGGGCAAATTTGGCAGTATATAATTGTAAGCTTGACACTGTGCTATAAACGCATGCATGAAAATCAAAAAGATGTGTTGAGAAGAGGGTCAACATCGGCCATCCCTACATGTAGTTTTGCCCAGAATGGGCAGGTGGGTGTGGGGTGCTGGAGGAGGTACTTTGCTGTTGTGGGCGCTGGGTAGAAGGTGGGGTGAGCAAGGGTCGGCACCAAGCAGCGTGCACCCCCATCCAAGGGGCTGGCAGCTCCTCACTTCCATCTGTAGCCAGTCAGACAGGAGTTTGTAAACAATGATCAGGCAGACGTGCACTTGTACACGTACATAAGAGTAAACATACACTGACACACACCAGGTGTACTTGATGCCCCAGCTTTTGCCTTTGGCGGCAAGATGAAATGAGAAGGCTGTCCCTGCTGCTGCTGCTGCTGCTGCTGCTGGTGGTGGTGATGGTGCGGATGGACATGAGATGGTAATATCGAGGGGAAGGGCGGCTCGATAACGAGTGCCAAGCAAAATTGAGACATGCTCAGAGCTGCAGCAGCTGCAGTTGCTGCAACAGCATCGACTGGGGCGGGGGACTGTTTACCTGTGAGGAAGAGGAACAAGTGTGTTTGTGCAACGCCTGAACGCTATCTGGGTAAATGAATGGCTGCTATTGAAAAAGCAAGCACGTCTGGATGAAACAAGAAGAGAAGATCAAAAGAAACAGAACGACATTTCCAATGAAGGTGTAAATCTAGAGGTAAACTTTTATGTGAAACACGCAACTGAGAGCACTAGGCAATGATCATTAAAACCAATTTTTTCCCTTCCATTTTCACGTGCACAAACACACACACACATATGAAGCTGTGGATTGTGGTCATGACGAGAATTGCCTCAAGCGCAACGTCGAAGGTACCCACCACACACAAAGCAGTATGAAGGATACCCACCTTGTGGATGCAAAGGCGGACTGGTCAGATGTGCAGGCAGCAGGTCTTGCATCCTGACCTCGACCCACAAGCGGATGAGCCTGTCTGCACCCACGGTCATCAACGCCAGCTGCTCGTTGCCGCGGCTGGTGGTGTGGCTGCAGCTGCTGCTGTGGAGACCACTGCTACTACTGACATGGTGTCTATCACTAGCTACATGGTGGGGGCCGCCCCCTGCTGCGTGGCACAATTGTGGGTCTCTAACAGGCTCGCTACTGCTGTGAGGCAAGGCTGGACTCCACTGCATGGACATGACCTACGAGTACATCCAATTGATAGGGGTGGGGGTGGACGAGGGATTGCTGCTGCTTTTAACGCGTGGCCTGCGTTTGGTGAGTTCCTGGGAGCACTGCCAGTTCTGCTTGTGCTAAATGTGAGGCAAATAAAGCCAACTTGACAGGATCACTGCATGGACACCACCGCTAGCAATAAGTATGCTCCTCCTCTGCATCTTTTCTGGTATTTCATACGGAAGCACACATGCACAAGGGCGCACCACTAACGATATCATGGATTTCATCATCAGACAGAATGTAGCCAAAAATGATTTGCTTGCGGATGAAGAGTACGCAAGCGGCGGTTTTGCCAACGATCGATGATATGTGCACACAGCAGCAAGCACACAGACCTGAACAGGATGACGAATGACCTCCACCCCGATGGAGTAAGGGGCCTTGAGGCTGGCATTCGGATCTGGTCGACTCATTCCTTCCTGCCCAATGTCGCACTGCTCCTGCTGCTCCTGCCCCTGCGCAGCAGATGAGTTTGTGTATGTGTGCATGTGCGGCTTTGCCCACCTGAAATCGTCATCAAATGATGAACAGTGCTGCAGTTGTCTGCTTTGCGTGCATCAGAACGTGACACCGATTCCAATTACAACACAACAGGCCTGCCTGGCAAGGCCGTGAAATACAAAGCTACAAAGCATTGCAATTGTGCGCGTTAGTTCAAACCTGCGCAGCAGCGGTCTCTGCCTTGGGCCACCAAATGAGCACACGGTGCGCGGTCGCACCACCCCCGGCTTGATCGCTCTTTTTTGTGTGTGCTGTTGCGGAGGGTGCCTCAGGAGACAGGCCGGCTGCTAGGAGGGGCTGCCGTGCGTCACTGTGTGCCATCCATGCCTTGACGACGGTGGGGGTGCCTTTGGGAGGCCCTGTCTGCGTGGAATGAGACAAAGAGAATCAGGGAATGTCTTGCTGACCATGTCACTGGCAGGCGGGGGAGGGGGGAAGGGGGGGCAGGTGCAGAGAGGCGTAGAGATGGTAGAGAGGTGTAGAGAGGTGTAGAGATGTAAAGAGGTGTAGAGAGGTGTAGAGATGTAAAGAGGTGTAGAGAGGTGTAGAGACGTAGATGAGGAATTCGGCAGATCACAGCCGATCATTGGTTCGTCATGAGTCACGAGTCATGCATGTTAAAATTGCTGTATCTTCCTAACCTGTCAGACATAGCAGGTGGCCCAAGTGTAATGTCTGTATGGCATCTATTTGAGTAAACGTCCATCGGCAGAGTTATCCAGATGTACTGCTGGGGGCCGCTTTAGACGTCCAACCTAGGTTTCAAAAACCGGCACAGACAAAGGAAAACATACCTGCTCCGCTTGTGCGCGCACGGTGAGCATGGTGACATTGTTGTCTGTATCACTCAGCATCAGGCCCCCCCCCTGCGGCCAGATCAACCAACACTTGAGACCTTTTTATCTGCCTTGAATGCAGAAGATACCTGGACATTATTAATTACAACTCTAGGCAAATAGTTATTTTTGTTGCTGGAGCGGAATGTAAAACACAAATGTGCATCCTCGGAGCCGGGCAAGGAACCCTTAAAAGTTATAATGTGCTGACCTGCAGTGTCCAGCTCATGGCCAGCAACGGATGAGGCAGGGGTATGCACGCCACAAGGTCCCAGCTGCTGCTGGGGGAGGGCATGGTGCTGCGGTAGCCATGATGGTCTGATGCATTTTGCCGCGGCAATTGTTGCTCTGTAAAGTTGCTCTGCACACTGTTGCTTCCCTCCTGTCCAGCGCCGCCGGGGTGTCGCCCTGCTGCAGCGGAATTGACCAGGGCGCGGCTAGCGTGTGTGTAGGCTTGCGCCTCCTGCTTTATGCAAGGGAGCAATGGGAAGAGGTACAATCAATAAGAGAATTGAAAGGTGGTGCAAAGATGAGACCGTACCTTTGTACACTCATCCTGCACCCCAAAATTATAAATATTTAATCCCGCATTTTCCCTGCAATTTGGAAATAAATATTTTGCCTCACCGCATCAACCTGCAAAACTTTCAGCCTTGATCAACACCAATAAGCTCCACAGACAGTTTAAATGAATTAAGAACACCACAAAGGAAAGCCAAGGCACAATTCGCATGTGAGTTTGCTTAAGGGCGGGGCGGGGAATCTCACATTTATTCATGTCTTGCAGTGACCATTAAAAAGATTTATTTACACCAACCCCGCACAAGCCCGCAGGGTCAGAATAAATATATATTCTAAAATACCAAGAACAAATACTAATGGGGTGTGTACAAAATGTATAGCATTTATGGTGCTGCGCAAGAGAAATTTCGCTTTCCAGGCAGAGTCAGCGGGAGAATATAAAGGATGGTACTAATATGGATATATGTTGCCACACAAAAAGAGGAAAAGCTTCCATGCAGTGAACCCAGTAGAAAAGAACGCGCAATCAAAGATAAATAGAAGTTACGGAGTAATATGAGGGGTGAGAGGAAAAGCCAGGCAGTGAGTCACTTTTACCAATGAACATGTCATTAAGCTTTGCACCGCACACTCTTTCACCGCAGAGCATAAAACTGTGGGCAGCATCACAAGGGTAATCTACTGAGTTGATAACCTGCCGAGTTAGTGACCTGCTCATTTTAAGCGTAGCAAAGTTGGTCAGGCCGATGAAGGAGCCTTACCTCAGAGAAGAAGCGCTGCAATGAAAAAATGTGGAGATAGTGCGGGGATGCAGCAGCTAGGAGGCAGGCCTGGCCCTGGATCCAGTATGTTTGTGAGAGAGTATGTGTGTGTGCGTCTGGGTGAAAGAGTATGTGCTGATATGCGAGATCATGCATGTACGACAAACTTCTGTGCGCATACCTGATCCCCATCACCCCAAGCGAGCAGGCTGAAAGCCTCTTGATGACCTGATTGTGGATATTAGGAGCGAGCAGTGTTTGTTGGTTAAGCAGTATGTGACCATGCCAGGTTCCCTTTGGTTTGCGATCCAGAAGAGATTCAGTGGCACTGCAGGCGGAAAGATTCTGGAATTTGCGCACCATCTTGCCCGGGAGTAGGCGAGCACGCAGTTCCTCTGGTGTCTCCATTGTTGGTGGATCCAAGGATCAGCTCGTGCTTGTCGGCGTGGCCAGGTGGGCAATCAATCAAAAGAACCGACACCAGATGGCCTGGTGCTGCATCAACTGCGCCAGACACAGCCTGCGTGTGCATTTGTATACTGCTTTGTGTACACGCATTTGGGTGTGGGGGTTATCTGTGCATTTGTGTTTGTGTGCATGTGTGTGTGTTCGTATGTGTGTTCTGAATGTGCATGTGTGTGTGTATGTATGAGTGTGTATGTAGGTACGTGTGTGCGTGTGTATGTGTGAGTGTGCGTGTGTGTTTGTGTGTGTGTGTGTGTGTGTGTGTGTGTGTGTGTGTGTGTGTGTGTGTGTGTGTGTGTGTGTGCGCACATGTGTGTATGTATGTGCATGTGTCTATCTCACCTCCTGGATGTATAGACAACCGTCTGAAAGGGCCTGAGCAAAATAGCTTGTTCCATTTCTACTCTGAAATGGGTGCGTGTGCAGTGGAGTTCCAGTGTTCCTGGACTTTGTTTTAATTCCCTGGACAAACATTCAAAGCGATAATAATTAAATCTATTAATTTTCTTTGTGCTACAATGATTTGTTCTAGGCTGCAGCTCTCGCCCAACGTGCAGCCACGCCAATGCGCACCACGCAAACCAAGCAGGCAAGCTAAGGGGCTGTTGAGTGCCAATGCCCACAGAGAAGGCAATTTTTTATTATGCATGCACACTTGTCTGAATTCACGCGGCTGCACGCCAATTCACACACACACACACACACACACACACACACATACACACACACACACGCACACATGCACACGCGCAAGCACACAGGCATGCGCACACGGACGTTCATTCATTCACAGAGACACGCAAACACACACACACACACACACACACACACACACACACACACACACACACACACACACACACACACACACACACACGCACACACACACACACACACACACACACACACACAAATACACACGCGCGCGTTCACACACACATGCACACACGCACACAAATATGAAAATGATGATGTCTGCAGGACGCCTGCCTGCGTCTGCAAAGCTCACTTAGAAGGATTCCGTGCAGCTGCCGCTACCAGCCTTGTGACTGCTTCCCTATTGCTTTCTCCAGGTGCTGGTAGTAAACGCCGTGCTTCTCTTTTAGCTTTAAGCACGTTATTTTCTGAACCATCTGCTTAAGCTTAAAACTCTTTGCACCCTCTCCCACCATAAAATATACTATTTTATGCGGCATGAAGTGCACTCCTCTGCATGGCAATGGTCGACGTTTGTGACTTTTACCTTGTGCACAGGAGGCGTCAGTGCGATCCCAGAAACTTCTCTGCCAGGGAGCAATGCAGGTACGCTTGCATACATGGCAGATTGGACTTCTTGCTTCTAAACAAGCAAAGATATTTGCTTTGTAGCCACAGCACACGGCTTTCAGTTTGCATGCCGCTGGTATTAAGTGTGGCTTGACAGCAAAATCTTTTGTTTCTTATTACTCCATCATAACGCTTGCCCAGGGTTTTTGTCAGACGTTGAGATTCAGCAGAGGAGGCAATCCATGAACTTCGTCCGGGCTTTTGACGGGAAGGTCAGTGTGTGAAGCAAAGTGCAATATCCAATATCCAATCAAAATTAGATCCAATATCAAAGGTAAGATCTCCGATGACGGAGCCCACGATGTGTGCTACTTTTTCGTGTTTATTTTTATCCCCTGAAACTAAAAAATTCCAAAAAACTCATCAACACACAATGACTTGAATTGAGAGCTTTCGCCTAAGAGAGAGACGCTGGTCCAAAGCTCCAACTGACAACTCCCAGTTTTGACCCCAGTCGCTGTCTAAACAATTAAAATGAAACTGGGGTTGGAAACTGAAGTTTTGAACATCCAAACTACCGTAGGGACATGTACTCGTTCCGCACCCCTCAAAAAAGAGTTATTTTTACCCTGTCCGCACCAATCCGCACCCCTCTCAATATATAAATTAGTGCTTGCCGCACCAATCCGCAGGGGCAAAATGCCCTCAGAACCGCACCAAGGGTTGCTGCTCACGCTGCTCGGCGGTTGGGGGGGGCTTGCAGAGGCTGGCCATCCCTGTCTGGACACGCCCCACAGGGGCTCTCGGGGGCTCTTTCCCACTCATGACCCGTCAAAAACTTGAAAGTAATTATTTAAATTCAATCCGCACCAATCCGCACCCCCTCAACTATTTATATATTTCAGGGGGTGTGAGCTCGCCACACCCCCCAAAAACAATATTTTTGCGGCGTGATATATTGTTCGTACGGTATGCCAACTTTGCCAACTTTACAATGCCAGTTTATTTTAAAAACTGGTGGATCTAGGAACGCCTAGGTTCAACTTTGCCAGCTGAGTTGCCAAAGTTGCAACTGGCAACTCCCAGTTTCTAAACTGTCAACTGGACAATCACTCCTCTATTTCCCTCCGGGGCCTCAAAAACTGCCAACTTCACCAATATCACCAACTTCGCCAACTCAGTTGCCAAAGTTGCAACTGGCAACTCCCAGTCTCTAAACTGTCAACTGGGCAATCACTCCTCTATTTCCCTCCCGGGGCCTAGAAACTGCCAACTTCACCAACTTCACCAACTTCGCCAACTCAGGTGCCAAAGTTGCAACTGGCAATTCCCAATTTTTAAACTGTTAACTTAAACCTCTGAGGAAAAGCACTCTTGTTAATTCCGCACACAAGTACTTATTGCAACTGCGAAGCGGTTGCTTAGGAAAAGCACCCTTGTGCGCTCCGCACTCAGTTAGCTCGCTAGGGTCTAGGGTTAGGGTTTAGGGCTAGGGATAGGGATAGGGATAGGGATAGGGATAGGGTTAGGGTTAGGGTTAGGGTTAGGGTTAGGGTTTAGGGTTTAGGTATGCATGTTTATTTAGGTATGCTGGCTTTTGGAGGAGACATAAGAACCTCACTTGTCGTATTTGTCAAAGGCACCATGCCGCTAGTTTGTACCCATTGTACCAAATTTTCAGGTTTGATAAAGAACGTCTATAAGATGGTAAGCCATACAAATTATCCTGCCAATTGCAACTTTGGCAAACTTAGTTGGCAAAGTTGGTAGTGAGGAGTCAGCTCAGTTGTCAGTTTGGAAACTGGGAGTTGCCAGTTGCAACTTCACCACCTCAGTTGGTGAAGTTGGCGAAGTTGGCAGTTTTGAGGGCCGCCTAGGGAGGGAAACGGAAGAAGCATCCCAGTTGTTAGTTTGGAAACTGGGAGTTGCCAGTTGCAACTTCACCACCTCAATTGGTGAAGTTGGCGAAGTTGGCAAAATTGGCAGTTTTGAGGGCCTAGGGAGGGAAACAGAAGAAGTATCCCAGTTGTCAGTTTGGAAACTATTGAGTTTTCTGCAGCATGCAGAAGAACTCGAGTTCTTGTAGGCGAGTGACATGTGTGATGCACTTTTGCATTAAGTGCATGCTCCCCTTTCTGTACCATCTTTCTTTTATCTGTGCGATTTAAGGGGCATTAAGTTTGTTCGTTGCCCTCAGCCTGTCCGCCTTTGCTTTTTGCTGTTTCTTGCAGAGTTCTCTCTTTTCCCTCTTCGTTTCCGTTGCCCCTAGTGTCTAGCCCGCTATTTATTTCTCTTTGTTTTCGTTTTTGCGCTAAGCTTGCGCCCGCAGACTGAAGTGCGTGTCTATTAGAGCTCGCCTCTTAGGCTGGTATAGCGGTATTTCTGTGTTTTGTTTCTGGGTTTCCCTTCAGTTTTTGGTGTTGATGCCCCTTTCCTGCCCTGTAATTCTCCCTGCCTTCAACGAGCCGTAATAGAACTGGGAGTTGCCAGTTGCAATTTCACCACCTACTCAGTTGGTGAAGTTGGCGATGTTGGCAGTTTTGAGGGCCGCCTAGGGAGGGAAACGGAAGAAGTATCCCAGTTGTCAGTTTGGAAACTGGGAGTTTGTCCCTTACTTTACACACCAACTGAGAAAGCCTCAATTTCAAAACTGATGCACTCCTTTTCACACCAACTGGGTAAGAAACTGTAGTATTAATGGCCAACTCAGTTGAGTGTGCTAGGCAGCGTCACTTTCTCTTTCGCCTGGGGTGACGCTTTTGCAAAATGTGCGCTTGATAAGAAGCGATAGATAAGAAGTGTGTACTTTGTACTTGATATACAGCACGACAAGCTTCAACCAAGTGTGTACTTTGTACTTGATATACAGCACGACGAGCTTCAACCAAGTGTGTACTTTGTACTTGATATACAGCACGACGAGCTTCAACCAAGTGTGTACTTTGTACTTAATATACAGCACGACGAGCTTCAACCAAGTGTGTACTTTGTACTTGATATACAGCAAGACGAGCTTCAACCAAGCGTGTATTTTGTACTTAATATACAGCACGGCGAGCTTCAATGGAGTGTGTACTTTGTACTTGATTTACAGCACGACGAGCTTCAACCAAGTGTGTACTTTGTACTTGATATACAGCACGACAAGCTTCAACCAAGTGTGTACTTTGTACTTGATATACAGCACGACGAGCTTCAACCAAGCGTGTATTTTGTACTTGATATACGGCACGACGAGCTTCAACCAAGTGTGTACTTTGTACTTGATATACGACACGACGAGCTTCAACCAAGCGGGGGAATCTGATAGTTCTATTGTAGCTGTTGCTAGGGAAAAAGGTAGACCTTAGGGGGAAAAGGAACACATTCTACCAGTGTGTGCCTGTCCCTAGCGATTTTGCTGTATGTCCTCACCACACCTACTGCTGCCACCCCCCTCACAGGTAGCTCTTAAGGACCACGATGGAAAGATGTGGTAGGTGCTCGCCTCTCAACTTTTTGCAGCACTCTCCTGAGTGTGCTAGCTAATGACGTGTTTTGCACCAAACCAAGCTAGCTAATGATGCACTGACAGTTACTGTCGTCAAAATTCAGCAACGTCTGTTGTTGGCCACTTCGTAGACTTGACGCTTTGTTACTTCTCTGTTGTAAACTTAGGGATGCGAAGCTAGATTTGAAATCGCCCGGCACGATTTTGCTGCGTGAGCCCACTGGCTTGGTACATTATTTGGCCTTCTCCTCCCTCAGCCAGATAGGTATGTGTTTGTGCTTTTTTGGGGGATGGTCAACTGGTAATTGTAGATAAAGCATTTGTTACGCGTACATTTGTCCACTCATACAAACACTTTCCCTCTCACACACACACACATACACACACACGCACGCACACACACACGCTCATACACATACACGCACATACACGCACATACACACACATACACTCAACACGCCGGTGCATGTAGACCTGAGTGACGATGAGGTTGTGGGAGCAGTGGCTGTGAGCGGCTGGTGAGTAGAGATTGTTTCTGATGAGCTTTATTCCATTTCCTGCTTATGTCTAATTCCAACTTTTAATGCTGGTAATACGAAAGCACCCTGGCTGTTCTGTGAACTCATTGGAAATTTGTCACTGGTGCCACCAGCTCCTGATGTACGTACGGCAAATAAAATCACGACTGTATCTTAAACATGCACAATGCTTAGGGAGGAGGGCGCACAGCCGGTTCAAGACACAGATGATGCTAAACAGGTGGGCATCAAGGTGTCCTGTTTATGCTTGTAGTTCTCTGTTGCTGTTGTTTCAGCAAGTGCAGTTCAGCCTACTGGCACAATATCCTGTTTATCTCCACAAGTCCTATGGGCAACCATCCTTAATTCAACTACTCGGCCCAGAAATGGGTGGCATGTTTCTCAACTTTGATATTGTGAGAAAAGTTGCATCACATGAGGCTTGTAGGCGTTACTAGCAACAGCAAATCCGCGACCAGTAACAGATCACTTGGCTGGATGCTACATCTGTGTACGTTCCATCAGTATGCTGTTGTCAGCAGGCAATGCGTTTCATTAGAGAATCCGACACACTCATCGTTTCCATATCATATCATTCACATCACCAGGTGCAAAAGCTGGAGCTTACGCGTGAAGGGTTCTTTAATTTAGTGAGCATCGTCTCCCCCTAAATAGCCTCTAAATAGCCCTGGATCTTCTATGGCGAATGTCTCAAAATGGGGACAGCTGCTGTATTGATGTGAAGCCATTATTCCCCTCCCGGACCTCTGTTTTGATTTACGACCATGTAATCTTTGGTGTGCTTGACCCTTGACATTTCGAGTCTGTCTAGCCTGCTCTACCGACTGGTTCCATGGGCTTTTGTGCTGGTCTCAGCCAGCACTCAAGTCTTCTTATGAGGGGAACTGGTTCGACCAATGTCTTAGCCAGTGCAAAGTTAAAATTAAGGGTTAAACAAGAACTGGTCTCAGCCAGTGCGAATTGTACCAAGTTGAAAAGATAGAATGGCCTTGCTGCAATCAGCCTATTAAACTTATTCTAAGAAATGTTTGTCACGACGAATCATGGTACTAGCTTAAGCATGGATTGCAAGTATGGGCTATATCCGCCAAGTCCCCCCATGGCTATAAAGGTCTGTCTGTCAGGTGTGCAGCATCCTGCGCCCAAGGAAAAGAAAAGAAGCTTCAAAGTGATTTTTGTGCAAAAATTGCTTGAGCGCAAAGCCTAAAAATCACCGGTGTGATCACAATTCAATAAAATTATGCAGCTTTGCGCCTCCTACGTAGGCGCAATCATACGCTGTAAGGGTAAGGGTAAGGTTACATCGCTATATATGCCTCTGGTGGGCATCTGAGCGGAAGCTTGGAAAAAAGCCTGTAACCAAACCAAAAAACGCTAGAAAAATCAAGGGAACAGGGCTAGGCACTTAGCTAGAAAAGAGGCAACACCAAAAATATCAGGTTGGTTCATAAAGGTCCTCAAACGAGCTGGGCCATCCTCAAACTGAGGTGG
>Ga0307948_1000501_pt1 | contig 26898 bp, 36 predicted proteins | sample OrgLakmetagen280_FD_201824 | JGI IMG/M metagenome (GOLD analysis project Ga0307948, IMG submission 201824) | Saline water microbial communities from Organic Lake, Antarctica - #280 | ecosystem: Environmental > Aquatic > Non-marine Saline and Alkaline > Saline | place: Antarctica: Organic Lake...
GACTGTGTAATTGTGTTTGCTTGTTTGTGTGTATGTGTGCGTGTGTGTGTGTGTGTGTGTGTGTGTGTGTGTGTGTGTGTGTGTGTGTGTGTGTGTGTGTGTGCACGCATGCCTTGTTTAGCTGCTAGAGCGTCCTTGTGTGCAGGAAACTTGTGTGAGTATAATGTGCTTATCAGGGTTCAAACGCTGCCAGTCATGCCTCATGAGGTAGCACAGCTATTTTGAAAGCTGATGCATACCTGGAGGATTGACTGATGCAGCAGGGCCTCAATATGAGGGATGCCCGCCTCTCGTGCTGCTAGGGCAGCCATCACCTGCCGGGTTGTGGTGTGTATATGTGTGTGCGGACGTGTGTTTGTGTGTGTGTGTGTGTGTGTGTGTGCACGCGTGATGGTGTGTACCAGTGCGTATGTTTGTGAGTGTGTGTGTACTTCTATATTTCTGTGCTCTCTGCACCAGCAAACAGCATCTCAAATGTCAGCAGGCGTAAGTTCTGCAGCAACCACGCTCACCTGCCCACACAGGGAGACCGCCTGGTCGTAGTGCTTCTTCCAGTTGAACACGCCGTTAGAGCGCATGGTAAGCATGTCAGTCAGCAGCAGCTGACTTAACTGAAGCTTGAGGGAGGCGGCAGCCAGCATGGCGTCCTTCTCTGCAGCACGGTCGTCTCTGCAGGTACAGGCACAATTTTTTTGGGGGGACAAACAGAGGCGGCAGCATGGCAACTCCTCAGCACCATGGCTATGTGTAAGAGGAATGTATGCATGTGCGCCTATGTGCGAACATGTGCAAGTGTGTGCGCTTGTGTGTGTGTACGTGTGTGTGTGTGTGTACGTGTACGTGTGCGTGTGTACGTGTGTGCGTGTGTATGCCTGTGTCAGTATGTCATTATGTGTGAGTGTGTGCCAGACATCCCCCAGGTGCTGCTTACCGTGCAATGATGGTGAACATCATTACCCCTCCTTGTAGGGCTTCACGTGCGTCTGTGGTGGTGGTGTGGGGTGCGGACAATCGACAGCGTACGTAGGTGGACACCGTGTCTCTCCAGAAATCGTAGTCACCTACATTGTTACGCAAGGGAAGAACCACGTGAGGTTGATGATATGTGGAATTCAAAGAGGGAAACGACACTGGGCTTGGGTACCAAAACTACACAACCGATTCCTGAAACACCCAGATTTGGTCATTCAGAGAGCGCATGTAGCAGATGGTCGTGGATTGCTGTTGACTGAGAATGGAGGAGGCAAAGTAGGGGAAAGTGGAAGGATCAGTGCACCACTTCACAGCTCTTACACTATGCCCAATTGCCTTACCAGTGTGCATTTGCACACAAGTACTCATGTACGCATACATATGCACACCTACACATCCGCACACAGACCTACCTCCAATGCGTTGAGCCTGCTGAATGAGCATGATAGCACCGCTGAAATCATTGGCCCTGGACTGAGCCATAGCCTCCACCAGCAGAGAGCGTGCTTCTGCTTCTGGGTGGTCACTTGCACGTGCAAGGGTGCGTGCACGGTGCAGCAGTCGGCGAGCAGCGGCATAGTGGCCACGTGCTACGAGGTGTTCTGCCTGTGAGTGCAAGGAAAACGACGGTCACTTGCACGTGCCAGGGTGCGTGCACGTTGCAGCAGACAGCAAACAGCGGCAAAGTGGCCACGTGCTACGAGATCTATTTCCTGAAGGACAAAGACACACCACACACGCATTGGGTAAGAATTGCACGTGCAAGGGTGCGTGCGCGGTGCTGCAGTCGGCGAGCAGCAGCATAGTGATTGTGTGCTATGAGGTGTTCTGTCTGTAGGTACAATCTATACAAAGTAGCATGAGAACCAGCTTTGTGTAGCCATGCAATTTGTGAACACGACGCTTGTGTGACACATTAGCTGAAATAAGAAGCTCGGAGCATCCAAGCATCCACCCTCCCTGGCAACCCCCCCCACCCCCGCACACACAAACTTTAGCCGCTCCAAGACACAGATCACAGCCACATTCAAACACAAAACACAGCTGAATCTGAATCTGAGTACAAATTTCAACCACGCCCCTACACAAGCTAAAATTATACCCATGCACAAACACAATGCACAACTGCACCCACCTTGCGCAGCCATACATCGTGCAGTGCCACCGGGCGCAGCAGCAGCAGTGAGCGCACGTGATGCAGCAAGCCACCGCTGGCGATTTCGATGGGCTGAGAGGCTGCCGTGCCACTGTGTATTGAGTGTATATGTGTTTGTATTGCATCTTGCACACGTGTGTGTTGTCTAATTGCGTGCACAAATGGAACAGCACGTTTCTGCTCAGCGCCGAGCCAATCTAGTGCATTTACACATGGACACACAAACTGCTCATGAATCCTCTCTTTGCCACTGTCAGTCTACACTTGTTGCACGCTTTCTGCGCTGCTCACACCATGTACAAGCTCACACCATGTACAAGCACATACCATGTACAAGCTCACACACACATACCATGCACAAGCACATACCATGTACAAGCTCACACCATGTACAAGCTCACACCATGCACAAGCACACACACACACACACTCAGTCTGCGCTGCTCACACCATGTACAAGCACACACACACTCGTGCTTCCCTCACCTGCCGCCTCCAACACCGGTGGAAGCTCCAAACACGCCTGCCGTGCCGGTGGCATTGCTTGCTATGGCACCTCCAGCAGCCATGTCTGATGCGGCATCCAGGAGCCACTGGGGGGTATTGTTGCTGTCTGAGGCCTGGATATGTGTTTGCATACGTGCAAGCGTGAGTTTGGGTGTAGAGGGGGGGGGGCTTTGTGTGTGTTTGGTGCAATTGATAGATGGACTCAGAACACTTTCAGCTGCCATGTCTACTGCAGTACCAGAGCGATCACTGGGGGGTGTTGCCGGCGTTGGAAGCATGCAGAAATGAGCTGTGCATGTTTTCTTGTGTGTGTCATGCGTGTAATGTGTGTGCGCATGTGTGTGCATGTGTGTGCCTGTGTGCTGGAAGGAAGGTGCTGCAAAGCGCGCATGGCTGGGAAGAAGGCACACGGGAGCCGCGCTTTATTGCTGCTTGGACGTGGGAGTCTGGTCACAGTTGGGTAGAGGCTGCATGGAGGCTGCGTGGACGTGGGAGTCTGGTCACAGTTGGGTATCCACAGTTAAGTGGTCACGGTTGGGTAGATGCTGCTTGGACGTGAGAGTCTGGTCACAGTTGGGTATCCATAGAGACAGAACACTTTGCAATAAGATCACGCGTGCGTTGGGGCGGAGGTGTGTGACACCTTCCTGCTCAGCTCAGCACAGCGCACCAAACCGGGAGCTGAGAACGACCGTGTGCTACCTGGCCCTGCCAAAAGATGGAGCAGACTCTTGAAATGGAGGCTGAACAGGTCTAACTCTATTGTAGATTTGAGAACCCCTCTTCCTTTGTAACAATCCTGCCGCCAAGCCACTCACTGCGCTCAAGCGTCCTCCTTGCAGAAATGAATGGACAGCGCCTGATCCGAGGTTCTGTCCCCCTGAGTTTAGCATATCTCCGCCCGCTATGGACAGGGAGTCCCGCTGCTTGCTGCCCAGCATGCCTTTGCGCTTCGTTTTGGTGGAGAGGGAGCCACTGCGTGTTGTGTGGTACGCACGGGTATTATTTGACTTGCAGAAATCAATGTGTTGTTAGGTAATGTGAGTGTGTGTACGTGAGGGGGACATGGTGTGTCATTTGAATACACGTGTATATCACAAATGTCTGTGTCATTGATGTGCAGATTAATATCACATATATTTGTGTGTCTTTTGTGTACATGCTTATATCGCATATGTCTGTGTGTCATTTGTGTATACACGTTTTACATTGCATATGTCTATGTGCATGTGTGTGAGCATGTTAGCAAGCATGGAAGCCTGTTTGCGTATTGCCTTTGGACATTTGCAAGTGTTGATGCGCTGTGCTTACCCTGCTGGTAATGGAGGGTTGAACATGCTTTGCAAGCGTGACACAGGGTTTGTCTTACCTGCTGATGAAAGAGAGGCGACCGATACTTTGCAAGCGTGAGACAGAGTGGCCGCCCTTGGCGTAGCGGAGAGCCACTTGAGAGACTAGTGCCTATACATGGGAGGGAGGGAGGGAGGGAGGCAGGAGCTTTGTTGTCAGATGGCTGTAGAAGGGGATGCAGGGCGACTACAGCGTTGCTGAAAGATGGATATAAAAGTGATTGCAGAACAATTACAACGTCAGATAGGCAATTATGACACGAATCGGTTTTACGGGTTGGCCGCCTCCCTGACAGAGTGTCACAATTTGGGACGCTTCAGGCTTGAGACTGTGTGTAGAGAGGGGGAAAGATAATGTACGGTGTAAATGGGTGTGTTTATAAGCCTAACTCATATGCAGACAGAGTGGGGCGCCGTGAGGATCCCTTTATAGATGGAGTGGGCCACCTGGGGGAGAAGGACAGCTGGAGAAGCTGAAGTCTAAATTAAGTTATGACAATGCTCTACTTCAGTGACAATAATATTTAGGTTCCAGCTAGGCTGCACACTTCTTGTCCTCCTGACCAAGCTTGCCTGTGAACAAGTATTAAAAAGCTACGCAAATGCCCCACACTAACCAGCTCCCTATTGACCCGTCCACTGTTTCAATCGGCAGGCTGTGCAACACATGTGCTGGCACTGCTACAATAAGTGTGTGGCAACTAAAAGCTTGCTGAGGCGCCTTGGCCACCTGCAAGGGTGAGCACGAACATTCCGTACACCACTCGCATCCCTTCCTTCTAGGTTTGAACAAAGAACAGAAGCATCACAAGGCCCACCTGCAGCCCTGAAATCTCTGCGGCTTCTGTGTTCTCCTCAAGCGTGGGTTCCCAGTAGGGTCCCAGGGAGAGCTCTAGGATGCTTGCCTCTGCACTCAGGCTCATGGCATCCATGACCTCACACAGGCCAAGGGTGGCCACTTGGTGCATACCCTGAATGGTGTGTGTGCGTGTGTGTGTGTGTGTGTGTGTGTGTGCGTGTGTGGGTTTGTGTGTGTGTGTGTGTGCGTGTGTGTGTGTGTGCGTGTGTGGGTTTGTGTGTGTGTGCGTGTGTGGGTTTGTGTGTGTGTGCGTGTGTGTATGTGTGTGTGTGTGTGTGTGTGTGTGTGTGTGTGTGAATGGTGGTCAGAAAAGGGGGCGCTCGTTAAGAAGTAATCAAGGCTCATGGTGATCCTTGGACACGCTGACAGAAACACCCACAAGCGCACTCATTTTTACGTAGACATACACGCACACGTGTGTGCGCACACACACCACATAGAAACACACGCAAATAGGCCAAGAATTACCACATGTCGCACGCCATGAGAAGTGCACAGTTTATAATAAAGAATAAAGAGGATGGAGAAGAAAAAAGAGGCATGCCAGCTTTTGATGGTGGGGCATAAACACGTGGTTTTCACGCCACCCACTCAGACCAAGGTTGGTTAGGAGATTGGAGCACTAAAAATCAGCTATAAAGAAACCGGTACGGCTCAATGGGAGGGCGCAGCATGCTTCTTTTTCCTCACATATACTTCAATTGCCTTCCTAACACCCCTCTGTGTATACAAACAAGCAATCAAGTGACCGCATTTGATCCACATGCATTTGAATAGGGAGTAAAAAAAGGAGCCTTCGTTATGTCTAGTTCTTCTCTGGAACACCTCGACCTGTTTAAGTACCGTAGCGTTAGGAGTTTAGAGTTTAGTGATTGCCATTCACTGCCCCTTGCACACACCTCGCTCCGTAGCGCCAGCTTTGCCACGAGGCGCTGTAGTTGGTACAGGGGGAGGACGTGCACATCAAAGCCTCTGCAAACAGTATGAAGGAGTTCGTCGCAGTGCCTTCGATTAAGACACATTGTATAGCTTTGCATTTCATAGCTTGGCTTCTTACCCAGTGGCAAAGGAAGCCGTCACAGCGCCTTTGATCAAGACAAACACAACAACATGACACAACAGAGCATTTCCACACAGTGTCTGTGCTTCAGTGCAACAGCAAAGCACAGAGGTCATAGGCAAGGGGGTTGCACGCACAGCTGCCAGAGGCAAATAGCCTGCGGGTATCTTGAAGTCATGATGCAGCGACGTTTGTCTGTACCTGTTCAGATACTCCGGCAATTTTGAGGGCCTCTCTGGACTATCAGCTCCCTCATTTGGTCCATGTTTAATAATAGAGCAGGCTGACCTCAGTCCATCCCAGTGCCCCCACTGCCTCCGATCATCACGTTTTATAAAATCATCCTATCCTCCTAATATCATCCTACCCTTTAAACTCTACTTGACATAAATCCCTTTCCCTTTGCACTCTGCTTTGCGTTCAAGTTCAATGGAGTAAAGAAAGGATAGAAAGAGTGTTGGTGGCTGAACCAGTGACCCAAATCCACATCAGGTCAATTCTAATGATATTGGCTCAAACAAAACCCCCCTTAAGCGAGTCTTCCCAAATTAAGGGATTGAAGCTCCACAAACACCACTTTGAGCTCACCTCCTGCGCAGATCACGAATGAGCAGATCCAGTGCCGCCACAGTGACCTCTGCTTCCGGCAGTGTGTGCTGGGAGAGTGCGAGCACACTGCTGTCTGCTGCAAGACGGTCGATGATCTCAGGTGTATAAGGATAGCTGCAAAATGTAAGGGGCAAGCATGCGTTTAAGGCCGAGGAGGGCAAATCTTCAGCACAACACCCAAGCTACAAAATGACACATTTCAACCCATAACACCACTTCGTCAACTCTGGTTTGTCAGACGTGGCATGTGACGTTTCCCTGCTAGTGTTCAATGATGACATAACATCACAGCCTATGGCGTCCATAACATTGCAAGCCGCGCATGTAACTTTTTGTCAGTCACACGGCTGTGAAATTTCAAAAGTAGATGTCATACACGGGCAGGATTCATGGCCTGAGAGGTTTGTGGCTTGGGGCCAAACCCCAATCTAACCCAACAGCAAGAGCGTAAAGTATCCGCCAGCTCCAAAGACAAATCTGGGTACATCTGTACTTCATACACCTTTCAAACCACACTTCCCAACTCTCATGCAAACACTCACTTGCTTAACAAACTAGTGCTCCATTGCGACATGCACGTGATCATCCTATCATAGACATTCACAGACATACACATAACTGCACAAACAAACCCGAGAATACCTACCGAGCCCATCCCTCCAAAGTATCCGGCAGCGGAGGGTAGCGTAGCTTGTCCGTCCCCTCAGGCTGCTCTTCTGCACCACCGCCCTTACCGCCCTCCTCTCCCACCTCACCCTCTCCTCCACTACCAACAGCAGGGGCCACACCAGCCCCTCCTGATACTGATTCAGGCTGCGGAGCAACAGCAGCAGCAGCACCACCACCGCTGCTTCCAACCTCACTCTCCCCTGTACCTGACACTCTCGCGACTCTGGACCCTGCATCACGGTGTAGAGATGGTTAGCCAAATCACAGCCATGTGGACATGTACTTTGTGTGTGCGGCATTCTTGGCAATGAGGACATGTACTCTGTATACGCCAATTCTTGGCAAGAGTTACAAGGCAATGCAAGGCAATGCTCTTGAGTCTGACAAAAGTTGACAACGAGTTGTAAAATGAAAAAAGCTGTGCCATTGGGAGATGTCTCGCTCGCATTTGCTATGGATTTCTTTGGTTTGCAGACTGGAGCACAAACTTTTCTGACCACAACTACAGACATATTCCTTGCAGTTTGTTACGACCTCTATCCTGACATAAAGAGACTTTCTGACATGTAAAGAGACTTGCGTGCCTGCTTACCAGCATCAGCTTCAGCGCCTGTATTCCCTGCCCCTTCCACTGGAGCACTACCACCAGGAGCAGCAAGGGCAGCTTCGGTGGGCGGGGCGGGGGGGGTTTCAGGAGCTTTGAAGGAGGATGTTTTAGGCACGTGGTGGGCTGCAATGATGGCGGAGGTCAGCATACGCACCTACAGTAGTTTTTGTTTGTAATGATACTCATGAAGGGAAATGTTGATGGCACGAGGATTAAAAAGTCTTGGTTTGTTACGGTAAAGAAGTGAAGGGGAATTGTGTTGGTACAAATTTTAGTGAGTCTTGGTTTGAAACGATACAAATGTGAAGGAAACATGACGTACGGGGTGATTGTGTTGTGTTGCCACTGTGTTGTAAACGAGGAATTTTGCCTTGTATGAGCTCGAAGCCACTGATTTAAAAGGGTGCTGGTAAGAAAAATGCACAAGCATGCTGCGTTGCCCATCATTTAAGCATCAACGTGACTACCAGGAAAAAAAGGCAAGCTGCAGTCCCCCCAGAAGTATAATCAGGTGCTGGCGCCAACCATTAAGCACATGTAGTTTGTGATGAGTGCAATCGTGAAAGGAGCTCGTCCATTTGTTGCCAAAACACCCAACCACATAGTATGCTTGCAGGACTTTTGATCACTCTCTGCTGGTTGCCTGTTGTGAGACACATTAAATAACTGCAGGCTCCAAGCTGCTCACCGCATAATGGTGTGCAGTCAGCATGTAGTCTGTGTGCTCGTCAGCAGAGTTGGCCACCTGCATTCAAGGCAGAACAGAATCTAAGATATGCTGAACAATGCTTCAGAAAAACATCAAAAACTACACATAGATGCCCAATGTGTGACCCGGGTATATTCACTTGACTCCTTGCTTGCATGTGAGCCTAAACTTTAGGAACAGGAAATTCAGCTTGTGTGGTGGCCAGCAATAGTGCTGATTGCTCCAGGTCCTTCTCACAACTTGTGCACAAACAGGATCAGACATCGCACCTGTGACAGCATCACCCAGATGCGCATCAGCCGGTCCAGCAAAGGGGCGGTTAGCTTGGCGGGGGGAGTGTTGGGGTCTAAACTGGCTTCCTCAATCGACTTCCCGAGGCGCTTCTTCTTTTTCTGTAAGCATGGAGAGGCACATACGTAAGATCGTTTCTCCAAGTGCGATGAATTACACGCACACACGTGCACTGGGGCAGGAAGCAATCAGCGGTGCAATACTTTTCTCCACCACACATCACGCATCCAATATAATTGTTTTGCAACTCAGATGCGGTTGCCGTATGATAAACTCAGCTTCAGTGTTATGTCAGGCGCCTCAGAGGGTGCGTGAGACCAAGCATAGTTTTTCTTCCAAGGCTCAAGACGAATCCCTGCCTATGAGTGCCACCTAAGAGTGCCACATAATCAATCTAAGATCAGAGAGTTCCACCATACGTCACCTTCTTTTTCTTGTCTTTGTCGTCAGGCATGGCCTTGTCCTCCTTTTTGTTCTCCTCCTCTTCCTCATCCTCTGCAATATGACACACAGACAAGACACATTTCTGATGTCACACTACAGCAGTGGTCCGTACATACAACAACTTCCCAGCAAGGTGAGGTGAGGTGTGCAGCATCAAGCTGCATGAGATTAGCATGATAATTGTCTTCAGGCTTGTAAGGAATTCAGAACCAAAAACGGGCTCACATTTAAATTGAACACGAATCTATTGCATCATTGCACGTGTTTGACATTGAAGAGCACATGCTCACCTTCACCGACATCAAACTCCAAGAGCGCGTCAGCTGCAGACAGCAGCACATCCTCTGCTGTGTCGCCGTCATTCTGGCCACTGCTGATCAGCCATTCGGCATACTCTGTCAGGTAGTCCGCCTGCGTGTTGCATATACAGGTGGCCGGTGGCAGAGAGTAACAGTGAAATCACACAGGAGAGCAACAATGCAGGAAGGATGGCAGTGTACGGCGAGTGGCAGTGAGCATGTGTGATTCACACAGCTCAGTGAGTGGTGTGTGTATGTGTGTGTGTGTGTTTGAGCATGTGTGTGTTTGTGCGTGTATGCATATGTGTATGTCTGGTGGGGTGCGTGTGAAGTGAGTGGCAGCGCATTGCATGTAAGGCTGGCCAGAAGAGTGTATACTTGATATTTGTGTAAAGACAGAACAGTTTCAGTAGCATTCACTGAACAGATGTGATTCTTGGTGTTACCTATAATTCTCCGCCATGAATTGTTGCGGGCACCTAAGTCCTCCCCTGCGCCACGCAACACTTACTTTGTTCCAAGGCTGGTTCGCCACAGCCTTGAAGGACTGCTGTAGAGATTGCACTTGGTCGTAGCGTGCAGCACTGTGGTGGCTGAGCACCGCCCAAGTGTGGCCCTGTTTGTGTGGATAAGTTGTTGGCCTGTCTGTAAGCATCCACACGCTACTTAATGTGCTCAGGCTGACAAAGGAGTGTGTGCATATATGTGTGTATGTGTGTGTATGTGCATGTATGTGTGTGTATGTGTGTGTGTGAGTGTGCTCGAGCGTACTTGCATTGTTGTACAAGGATGTGTACGTAAGGGAATACTTGTGAGAACCCCGTACCTAAGCAGTGCAGTCACATTTGTATTGGAACGAATACAGCATCCACACGTGTGTTAGTATGCGCAGGCTGGAAAAAGGCTGCTTGACCGAATCTCAGGTGCACTATTGCAAACTGGCAATGCGCATAGCAAAAGCCTTTGGAGCGCTAATATTGGCATTGGATTCTGACTCTGACTACAATGAATTCATTGCGCAGCTCACCTGATACTCTGGGGATGTCCCAATACCACCTGATATTCTGGGATATACCACCTGATATACCACCTGATATACCACCTGATACCCTGGGATGTACTAATAAAACGCGCAGCTCACCTGATACTCTGGGATGTACTCCTTCACCTTGGACATCTCTGTGAGTGCTGTCCGCCCTGACTGCAGGTGAACGTGCCCACAATGTGCACATGTTAAGCATAATTCTTATTTTCAGATGGTCGACAGGTCTCCCAGAAAGCAAACCTGTACCTGCCTGTGTCAGCAGGACCTTTTCTGGCCAAACAAAAAGACTTAGCAGCAAGAAGCACATGCAAACCTTAAAACACCAGCAAGGCATCCGGCAGCTCGCAGTAAAAGCAAGTAAAAACCTTGCATGCAAGGCATGTTCCGGCCAAAAGGTGCAGCACAGCATGAGATCACACACGTGTACCTGGCCATGCTACAAGCTTAGCGTAGGCATACAGACGCGCACCCACATTTATACCTACACCAGCACCCAGGCCCTCGTCACTCACTTCACCCACCCTTTCCCACACCTACATTTATATCCTTCAGATCCACACCCACGCACCTGAGCCAGGCAGTAGGCTTTCCAGGTCAGCAGGGGCCGGTGCAGAGAGCGGTTGGGGATGCACCGCATGGCTTCGTCTACAGATGTCAAGGCTTCGCCCCACATGCGTCCAGATGCCAAGGCCTCAAGCAGCACAACGTTGAGATGCACCTGTGAGCAATGAATTGATGGGTGGGTGAAGTCACGAGGGCGTTATATGCAGGCACGCCAAAAGCTTCTTGCATACAATAACAGACCGGAGGAGTTGAGGAGCAACACTGACTTGCGTGCATGCACAAGCCTGAAAAATGCTGGAGGGCTGGCTGACTGAGTTCACAGGACTACATGGTTTTGTGTTGTGGAGTTTGTAGTAGAGGGATTTACGCATAGATGTATATGCAGACACGCACATCCATCCATCCATCCATCCATCCATCCATCCATCCATCCATCCATCCATCCATCCATCCACTCCATCCATCCACACATACATACATACATACGCACAGATACACATGTGCAATGCACAAACCTGGAACTGCCGATCTGCTGCACCCAGCATGTTCAAATTGCTTGTGATGATTCCAAGAGGCCGGATAATGGCCACACGCAGCAGAGGCTTCCGCAGGAAAGGCTTGGCTGCTGCCCAAGCAAGACGTGCCACATGCTCCACCACATCAGCTGTGTGCATGTGTGTGTATGTGTATACGTGTATGTATGTGTGTGTATTTGTATATGTATGTATGTATGCTTTCAGCTGTATGTGTCATCTTTGACATAGTTTAAGCATTTGTCATCGTGTTTCTAGCAGTATATATGTATCCTCAAGGTAAAGAGGGTTTAGCGGATGACTTAATTTGGGCAAGCCACGCAATTACCGCGCCAGCTACGTGCAGTATCTGCATGTCATCCCTTTTAACCATAAATGTATGCACGCTATTTGCGTCCACGTTTGGTAAAGTCTGCAGGCAGTGCGGTTGAGCCACTAGGTGCATGCAAACTGACAAGGCATTTACTACAGTTCCTAGCAAGACCGCTTCCCATGTCTGCTTAATGACGAGAAGATTGGAAATTCCTCATAACAATGACGGACTCTGCACGGTTGACGTGAGGACGAAAGGATCGGCAAACTAAACTGCTCACCTTTCCTCACAAAGCAGGCAAAACGCGACGCCACTACAAAGTTGTCGAGCGCAGTCCGTCTAAGGTTAAGCTGCGTGACATCACTCTGGGCACGTGGTCGCACCTGTGTTTGAACAAGCATGTGCATGCAGATGCATGTGGCGTGCAGACGAGCAAGGGCACACAGTAAGGTGAAACTCTGAACAGGTTGTACGCAATGTCCAAAGGGAGAGGTAAAACATACAGAGTCTATCTGACTTTTATAACCAGCACAGATTTAACCAGTCTTGTTCATTCCACTTGCTGCCCATGGACCTCACATTTAACAATCTTATCATGATGCTTGAACGCCTACGTCCAAACACAAACACACAGACACATGAACATACACAACACACGCACAGCACACTGACAAGTGCAAACACACTCACCAGTGCCATGATGGCCCTGCCTGCAATAGACTCTGACACTGACAGCCAGAACCAGCCATTGGGATCAATCTCAGGCACGTCGGCAGGGTTCTCAACTTCATCCGTCTCCAATCCAAGAGGCATGATCTGTGGGGAGCACAGCCAAGGATACGGGTGGGTGCTCAAGCAAATTGGCACGCACCTGCCTATCTGCTTTCTGTTTAAATGATGGAAATGATGGAAAGGATGAAACCACAGGATGGCACAGCCAAACTCGTTAGGAATTATACACATACACATGATACATATATATACATATATATACATATATACATATATATATATACAATACACACATAATCACCAACATAACAAACATTGGCGCAAGTGGAGTAGTGCAGGCAGGCTCCTCCATAAAGCATACTGGCTGAAACAGTTTCCATCTGTGCTTGAAGGCTGGAATGATGATGGATGGAATACTGCTAGATGGTACTGCAGCTATGAAATGCGATTGCAGCCTACTCGCCTTTTTTGCCTCACGGGAGCATTCCAGGGCCACACTCCACACCCCCACCCCAGCAGCAGCACGCGCAAGCTTGGCCCAGAGCTCCACACTCAGCAGGGGCAGGCCCTGCACTCACAGGCAAGATTCAGAAAGCAATGTAGGCAAGAGGAGGCTCTTGACACACATGATAAGGGAAGAACAACTGCTGCCACCTAATGTCATGCACGCGCACTGAGCCCCACACACAGACAGACCTGCATTCAAGAAGAATGATAGCTTAAGCGTTGTCCAGAGCCCCATGGTAGAATTATTATCATTTTCTTGACTCACCTTGAGGATGTCCATGGCTTCTCGTAGCTCAGGCTCCCCTCCAGACCCTCGGGCAAGTGCCTCTACCACACCCACAACCTAGAACGTGTATGCCCAATAACAAATGTGGAACAGTGTTTGTGTGCCAGATTCCAGTTTGTGCGCCAGATTGCGAGAATGTGTGTAAGTGTGCGAGCTGGGATTTTAGATCCTCCGCCCTGTTATCTAATCATGCAGACACACAGGTGGCGGTGCATTTTGCAAAGGAAATGCGTGGCGAATGCAACGCTTTCTTGCACAGGAACAGGAAATTGCAGGGTGCATTGGACTAACTGCATGGCAAATACAATGCTCTGAAATCTAATAGGAACAAGATAATTGTCTGCAGCACTTTGCATTTACTAAGTGCACAGTATAATAAGCATGACAGTACACATGAACCAACGGTGCACAGTATACTAAATAGTACGTAGTATGAGTACGAGTATGATGCTGGTGGGGATTCGGAAGTGAAAGTACAAGCTTGACACTTGACGCCTTTCTCAAAACAAAGACATGCAGATGGCTTGACAATGCTGCGCGGGCATGAATCCTCAGGTCATTTTCAGTGTGCTTGACACAGTTGAAGCAGCAGTGTCACGTCCTAGTCATGTTTATGGGGAACATCTTTGCTAGCAGCAGCTCACAGGTGCCCATGAGGCCACATCTTGCTTGTGCGCTCACTTGCAGCTGCGGCGCCACATGGAATGCGCGACCGTGATAGAAACTGCCAAAGCATTTTTGCCAATACATGAAACATGCCAGATGCACAGAGAACCAACGCACCTTGCTCGTGCGTTCACTTGTAGCGGCAGTGCCATGAGGGATGGACACCGCCTGCCCCCGCAGCTGCTGCAGCCGTGCGTACGCCTCAAACAGGGATTGTGACTGTGCCGTGCCTGCAGATGATGTTCTGTATCAAGGTGAGCAAAAGGTACAGCAGCCAGGAGCGATAATGGCAGGAGTGCAAGAAGGGAAACAGGATGTTAACGAGAGGCAAAGAGGGTAGATTCATAGGGGGGGCGCCAAAAACGATAGCTGGCTGCTGAGAATAGGAATAGCGAAGACACGTTTATAGAAGGAGAGAAAGAATGGGCCGAAGGTACAAGGGCAAAGATGTATGGCTGGCGAGAAAGAAGGAGTGGAGAGATGCAAGGGCCAAGCACAGGTCCAAGCAGGGTATAGGCTTGGGGGAGGTAGGGCAGGCTATACAACGAACAGCTGCCTAGCCGTCTAACCTCTCTTCTATATCTGGCACAATAGCGCAGAACCAAAGGCCAAATGAGCAGGAAAGAGCCTAACAACGCGCTCCCAAGCAGGAAGGAGCCTTACCTGCTTTGCTAAGAGCAGCCTCACACTTGGAGGTGCATAAGGGCAGGTGCGTGAGCAGCATGGCAGCGGAGGCAGAGTTGGACTGGGGAGAAAGGCCCGCTGCGTTGCATTGTTAAAGAAGGGCTGTGTGTGATGTCTGTTGTGTGCGGCAGCGTTTCAATGTTTTGGTGAGGTCGTGGGGCTGGAAGTTGAGTAATGTGGCAGAGCATCAAATGATTTATTGCAGTCTCTTATAGCAGCTGATAATTTTAGGAGAAATTGAAGTTTACGGAGCACAGGGGCAGAACAGAGGAGCAGCGTCTGGGCAGATGCAAAATGTACCAGACTTGCACTGGGCACCCCCGATTTTGCACCAGCACCACTAGGCAGGAAGGCCGAAAGGCCACACCACAGACCACACAGCACAGCACGTCACACCTAACACCAAGCCCCACCTGCTTTTGCACGTGCGGCAGGCAGGACTTCATAGCCATGTGTGAGTCCGTAGCGGTAGGCAGGCAAGGGCTCAATGACAGGGGGCTGGACAGGGGCAGATTTCCCAGCCGCTCCTCTCTGTCCAGCTTTGGGGGGAGGGGTGGACTCTATAGGGTCTAAAGGTATGGAGTTCTTGGGAGGCAGCAGCAAGCTCAGCAGCAGGGTGTGCTCCAGGGCTTTGGCAGCAGCCTCTGCCATGATGCACACGAGGGAGCCGTTGATTTCTGGGCTATCCAGCTGTGCGCAACATGAGAGTGGGCGGTTGAATTAAATAAGGGAGAGCCACACTGCATGCCATGTAAAAATTCACGAGACGCCATCGCCTGCGATACCAACCTGGGCAATTGGAGGGAATTGCCATAGAGGTGGCCCAAAAATGCGGCAGACCATTGACTTGGGGACAATCGGTGAGGGAGTTTATACAGTGTGCAATAACCTTTTACTAAACCCAGTGATGCCAAAGTGGCTCATGCCTATAACCTGCTCTATCTATTTCCATGCAACCTTGCAGACATTTACAACAAACAGGTAATGAGGAAAAACGAAAAAGGGGATAACTTTTGGTACCCCCACACAGGTCCCCCAATTGCGCCTTCATACAATGCGACATTCATCCATGGAACTGCAGAACAAGTGTAGCAACAGCTTTGGGTGTGTGCGCAAATGATCGCACCTGCAGCAGCAGCTCCACTGCTGGATTGAGCACTCGGTGAAGCTCACAGTACCGGTTCTGATGCATGATAGGAAGGTACCTGTCCACATGTGTGAGCGTGAAGTATTGACGATGTCAGTGCTTGAGTAGGTATCCGTCCAAAAGATGTGAGTGTGAGTTATCAATCACATGAGTGCATGAGTATGTACTGATTCCGCATGGGAAGGACTAGAGAAAAAACAGCAAGGCGCAGACATGAAAGGACTACTGACAGCAGAAAGTGAAATGGCACAGCTGCTGTCACGTTAGACGTGTGAAATTGCACCACTTACGTATTCCAAGCCAACACCGCTCCGTTCAGCACCAGCCAAGGCTCCTTCACAGACACACCCGCACGCATGCCACGCAGAATGGCCTACAAAGGAGGAGACGTGTGTATGCTCAAAGGTGAGTGTGAGAGTGTGTGTTTGCAATCCATCAGTTGGCTCGTTTAATGAATGAAATGGTTGTACGGAAAGTGGCAAAATCAGCATGCAAACAAGACGCACATGATTGGAAAACGTAATCCACATCAGCATGTTTAGTTGCTTCACGGCATGCAAGAAGTGGAATCACTACTTTCGTGTAGCTTGGCTGTGAACTAGCACAGCACCCGCTGTTGGTCACTTGCACACATTGGGCCCATCATGGCGTCCCTGGTGAGAGTCTTGGTATGGGTTGCCTGATGGGTTGTTTACCAGTGTAGGTGTTTACCAGTGTGGGTGCCCTACCTGAACGACCAGCTCTTGCAATTGCTCACTGCTGGTTGAGGGGCACCGGATCACAGAGCCATCTGCAGTCGTGGTTGTAGTTGGTACCACCTGCAACAGAGGGGAGCACTACTGGTTGGAGAGCACCATGTTGCACACTATAAGGGCACAAGGTAAAAGGATGAAGTGCACCATTTTGCACACATAAGGGCACAAGGATGAAGTGCACCATTTTGCCAGAGAGGGCTAACTGAGGCCCAAAATGGGCAAGTTTTTGTATGCTATTTGGCTTATGTGCGCCCCAATTGCTTAGCTCCAGTTTTAACATAACATGAAGGTGAGTGTAACATTTGGAGCTAAGCAATTGGGGCGCATATACTCAGTTTGCTGTGGCGTGCAGGCCATTTTTACCACAAATTCTTCATACCAGATCACCCACTGCACCAATCAGGAATATTCTGTATGGTATAGAATCCTTATTAGAAAAAATGTCATTGCAACAAAAATCAAGAAAACGGCTGAGTTGGTGTTTTATCAGGATTTGAGCCATTTTCCCATGGAAATCACCACATTAGGGTTTACGTGCACCATGTGTGCTTAATCCAGTCTATCTCAGCACGCAAAGCGACCCACGTAACACTGGGCACGTGCTCGAGTAGCTCTCAATGCCAGCTACAATTTGGTTCTAAAATGATGTCGATGCGACGAAGTGGCTGTGAGTGGCTGCCTTCTCAATGCAAAAATGAGCATTTTTAGGCATTTCCTCCGTTGACCCCCTCTGCCATTTTGCACACATAAGGGCACAATAATGAAGAGCACTATTTTGCACAACTTTAGAGCACAAGGATGAAGTGCACCATTTTTCACACATAAGGGCAAAGTAATGAAGAGGAATGTTTTGCACACTTTAAGGGCACAATGATGAAGAGCACCATTTTGCACAACTTTAGAGCACAAGGATGAAGTGCACCATTTTCCACACATAAGGGCAAAATGATGAAGAGCAATGTTTTGCACACTTTAAGGGCACATAGGTGAAGAGCACCATTTCGCACAATTTTAAAGCACAAGGATGAAGTGCACCATTTGCACACATAAGGGCAAAATGATGAAGAGCAATGTTTCGCACACTTTAAGGGCACAACGTGCACCACAACATCGTCATATCGTTATACAGTGCACCACAGCATCGTCATATTGTCAGACAGTGCACCACAACATCGTCATATCGTCGTACAGTGCAGAGCTGGATGAACGAGGCAGAGGAAACTATCTGTGCAAACAGGATGCAATGTTTTTGGAAAGGCACATCTCATCAGAGCACCGAGGCTAAAGCACGTGCACGTGCACTTACACATACACACAGACACACGCATGCGCGCACACACATACACAAATACACACCTGCTTCAAGGGGGGTAGGACCTCATAGCCTCGGCGCTTGATGGCTGCAACTGCTGCTTCTGCCTCAATGAAAGCGACCTCAGCCTGTGCAGAGGTGGGTGAGTGTTTCATTTTTTTTGCATACTTCAAGCAAATGAAGTCTCATGCTTAAGCCTGAGATAACAACACGACACATAACAACACTGTACACAAACGCAGAGTGGCAGGCTCAGTATAGTCTTTGCACATACAATTTTTGCACGTACGCTACACCAGCAGATCCCCCTGTGTGCCTCTACAGGTCATCAACAAAGCTGGCACCTTGCTCAGAGAATCTACCCAAATATGACAGCCTTGCCATTGTGCGTATGCTGCACGACAGACGTCTTATACATGACGTTTGGCCAACCGTGAAAATGACACTATACATGCCCGTAAGTGTGAAACGTGTTCTGCAGTACGTACAGGTTGGACGCATACGCGTAAATATATTGTTCCAACTTTACGCACAAAGTGTGGCTCACGCACCTGCAGCACCACCATCTCTTTATCCACATCAGGGCTCCATGCGGCATGTAGGCAGTACGGCGCTGCCGTGCGCACCTGGAAGCAAGAAAGGAATGCAGTCAGTAGTAGTAAGCCTTAAGCCACAGAGATAGTAAGCCTTAAGCCATAGAGAACACATGTGCATACAACGTGACTTGGTGCATGAAGAAACACGGAAGCAGGATCTGGACAACTCTTTTGCAATGATTTAGGAACGTTTATGTTGGAACAACTGCTTATAAATATGGAGCCAGCTGGCATCCAGAGACAGCTGCTGCCGTGTCAGTGCTGCCGAAGCAGTGCTGCAACCAAATCCTTACCCTACAATTGCAGCGATCTCTTCCATCATCGATAGTCTTCCATCATCCAAAAATGTCTGCACCCTCCTAAGGCCGAGATTGAAGCAAATACTCTTCAAACCTCCTCCCTCCCCTCTCACCATGTCTTCCATCTTAGGTGCTGCTCCCACTCCGCTGCCGCCTTTAGTACCAGACCCAGCTGCCCCTCCTCGTGTTACATTGCCCCAAGCAGATCGCAGGAGGTCAGACCAGACCACTGTGCGGCACCGGCATGCCACCTGTGGGCAAATGAATACAAACGAATGAAGCGCGAAGTACCTGCAACATCGCCCCAAGCAGATGGCAAGGTCAGATCAGACAACTGTGCGGCATCGGCATATGCCTGTATCACGCTGCATTCCACACATGCAGTCAAAAGTGATTGCAGGAGGACTGACCACGTCGTTCACAGCAGCGCCGACACCGCCTGTGGTACGCATGCAGTACAGCTCTGTTGTAATGTGAGACTCATGAGCACACACCAGCATCTGATCTCGCTATATCACCTGGTCGGCTGCTCTCTGTGCCCCAGAGTCAGTTGGAGCAGGCGGTTGGATGAGGGGCAGTGCGCTCAGCTTCTCAATAGCCCTGAGAACACAAAGCAAGGGTGGCCCGCTCTCTGTGCTCATGTACATTCGACAATGCAGTTCACGAAAACAGCAAATTAAAGGCTGCTGGCTATGAATAAGTAAGCAAAGGTATTGTCAATCCACAAGTAGCTTCGACAACAGTTGCGTGTATATGCCGACAACCCCTGTGTGTTTGACCTGGCAGTTGCATATGTGGACTTCTCAAGTTTGGCATTTTTTAGGTGTACTATAAACAATTTCACAATTTTCATCACGGCTTTTCTGTGCTGCTAGTAAGTTTATCCGTCCAACACCACAAACAGTGTACACCCTGTACAACCTTCCATTCAGAAAATCACCGACACTTCCTCATGTGCAATTTCAAATAATGGCAAGGCTTTCATTGCTGTAAGGCGCTCATCTCCTTCTCCAGCCCTCACCGTGCCAGAAGGTCTCTCTTGATAGCTGGGTTGCGTGATTCTTTGGAGCGCTCCACAAGTAGCACAGCCTCCTCCTCAATGCCGTTAGGCTCCTGAGGTTGCACAATCTCTTCACATTTAACTACTACACTAAAAAGCAATTATATATTGTAACAATCATGAGAAGATCCTGCTTTATGCGCAATCGGCTTCTAAGATTGTGCGTGCCAATAATTATGTGTGCAGGCCCAGTGATTTGCATAGCAAGCTTTAAGTTAAAGGAAGAGACATGGAAGGACGCCAAAAATGTCTCGGAAAACTATCACATGCTTGGTGCTGAGCTAAGGTTGGTACGATTGCCGTCCAAGCATGCCTACCTATTACTCAGTTGATAAGGGCTCCCAACAACACATATTAAATGGACATAAAAAGACATGGCTACATGAATCTGCCTCTCTTCCCTTGTGGCACAAACAAGCATTGCTTTCATGTCCCTCTTCTTTTGAAAAGAAATCAGAAAGACAGTTTATTTCAATCCCCACATCAACCAGAGGCACAGAAGCCACTTTGGCATCCGGTACTGTAAAGTTCCTCAACCAGAGCACACAAATACGCAAAGATGATACGTCAATGCACTATGTCTGCCTGTATGTAAGTCCCCACCTGAGTTAGAGATGTGCGCAGGGCCAAGCTTGTGGCTAACGGCATTAAGTAACGATCCAAGGGGCGCTCCAACGCATGCTGCGTGCGCTCCTCAGGAGTTGCAACGTAGTCGAGAGAGGCGGCTTTGGATACCTCTTGGGAGGCCTGCGAGCAAACAGTGCATGAGTTGCCACGTTTTTGCTGCATGCACTTAAGAAACGCTCACAATGCATGAGGATCCTGTACTACAGGCTGTCTGGCTGAATGGTACAGTCGTCCTGCCAGCACCAGCAAGTTTGCACGATTTAAACGCCCCTGCTTTTTGTGCCCACCTTAATGAGGGAATCCTCCCCTGCATCACACTTTGCCACTTCCAGGTGCAGGTGCACCCTGAGCCGATGAAGGGGTGACGAGATAACCTGTGCGTGTGTGTATTCGTATGTTTGTGTGCGTATGTACGGTGGCATGAGCACAGAGGGTTTGCCCATGCTTGGGATTATGGTGACGATGCTTTACACGTGTTGAGACTACTGCAAATGGTTGTTCTGATTTGAGAGGCGACAAATCTGCTTAACTTGAGCATAATCAGCCAAAGAGTGGTAGGCTTACGCGCTGTGCATTCAAGCATGCAGGACGGTTTGGAGGGCAGTGTATTTTGAGGGAAAGTTGTCGCATCAAACGCACCAGAGACGTAATCATCAAAGTCATGATCATTGGCCTCAGCATGTGACACGAATTCTTACTGAAGATCAGACGGAGCATAGACTGATGAGAACGCCACATGCCTCATAAATTTACAAACGCTTAGACACACGCACCTCCAGTGCCTTGGCTGCACTGTTGAAGGCACGCTTGACAAAGCGGCGTTTATTGGGCTGCAAGAGCACAATGCCCGCATTCCAAATCAGCCTGGGTGTGACAGGAAGGCAGTGTGAGGCCGCACAATGTGAGAAGAGTAGCCTTGCAAAGCATGCTTACACAATGCAGTGTAAGATGCACATTAACAGCAAAGCCTACAAAGCATTCACGACACGTCTGCTGGATACGTGCTGCGTATGTAAGAAGAGCATCAGGAAGTCTGAAGGAGTCTGGCGCACTAAATATGCAAGAGAGAAGTAGCATGCTAAACATGTATGAAGACATACAGCATATAGAGTAAAAAACACGGGGCGCCAAGGTGAAAAGTAGACACAGTGCATCACATATACGTGCAACCTAGCTGTACACTGACCTTGCAGCCTCGTGGATGCCTTCCACATCTTTGAGCTTCATGAAGGCCGTGACAACGTCATCCAGACAGTCCATACAACGCTGGTGCACCTCCAAGGCTGCTTCATCCAGCTCTTCTATGGCGGACTGGGGTGCGTTCTGCAATTCTCAGATTGATTAAGAGGAGCAATTTGAGGTACATACCACTTGCAGTGAAATGGTGGTGGGCGGAACATGACATTTCATGATCCATTGTCATAAAAAGGTTGTTCCCTTTAATGTAGATATAACAGTGCACTGCGTGAAAGGCGCGTTAGAGGATACGGGTTGATTCACTCTGTGTTAGAGTGCTGGAGTGGATGAACTGTAGCAGGGTTGGTGCACAGGTTTAACAGCTGACTGACAGTCTATTGCCTCTAGCCTCTGAAGAGTTTTGCTCACAAACTACCTGATGAGTACAATGAAGTTTGGAGTTTGTTCCGATTCCATTTGAAGTTTGTTCCAGATACAATGGTGACCATGACAGCTGTTGCAACAGAACGCTTCAGCTCTGTTGTTTGTGCGAGGTGCACAGGAAGCAGAGTAAGGCAGCGTCTTTACTGTGCGAGAGCATTTGCCATACAAAACAGCTCCACGTGAGATGAAAAGGTCTGAGGAGCACACAGTCCATGAAACTTTTAAGTCTCCACTGAATCCCCATGCATATCTCTGAGTCAAGAGCATGGTTCTATTCGGCCAGGATCGGATGCATGACATTACACAACATACACGGTTTGCTGCACGCTCACACATACAAATCCACACAATTATTTACATACACACACGTACACGACACAACAAATACACACAAACACAGGGTTGTTCAGGACCATATATACACGATATTTTTGGCAGGGAAATCACCAAATATACAGCGTATATATATACGGCTCTGGCAACCCTTTACAAACATGACCATCGTAACAAACACGTACGCACCCGCAGGCTGAGCTTTACGCGAGCAAGATCTGCCCAGACCCGAGTCGGCAGCTCCCCGCTTATGGCTGCACGGCTGGCAAGCTTCTCTGCATATGCTGCCAGTGAGGTGCCCACTTCCGCTCCTGGCTGTCCTTTGTTGGGGGTGGTCGCTCGGTCACCTGCCAAAAACATGATTACAGAACAAAGGCTCATTGCCGATTACAAGATCTGCATATGCATGTATCAAGCACCCTGTGCGTGTATACAAATCACACTTATTTATGCAGTGCAATATGATCCTCGCTGCCCTTACGGTGGTAGGAAAACTCTACTGGCGTGGGAAAGGAAGAAGTCCAGCACTCTCTATTACATCCAGAACCTCTGCTGGGCTTCAATAATCTACCTCATACAATAGTGTTAGTTTCAAGCTAGACTGTTAGTAACTGGTTTGACAAAATGTAATTCAGATAGCTTAACCAGTCACAGGACATTGTGACATCAGAGCATTGTATCTCGACCACAAAATGGCAAGAATGCTTCCCTCCCCCCTATTCACCAAAAAACAGAAGGTGCTGGGCAACATTAAGCAACGCACAACCAATTAAGTACAATCAACCAAAACACACGCAATGGATCACTCACCTGACGGGGGACTTCTTGGCGGCTTAGGCGGTGCGCTGCTTGTGGGCCCTGGTCCTTTCACAGGTCCATCAGCTAACACTGCTGCTGCCCACGCTGCACGCGCAACGGGTCCCAGGTTTGCGCCTTTGGCATTGCCCTCTGGGTTTGGGTCGACCTGATAATGCAAAAGTTTGGAAAAAAGGGGATGGGTTCTAGATGAACTGACCGCCAAACAGCATGCCTTTGACAGAAATGATCGCTGCTAGAGGAAAGACCTTAAAAGCTTCTAATTCTTGTTGATTTCAGGGATTGAAGTGGCGAATTCGGGCCCGCAACAGCAGTTGTATGGCTGGATGCATGAAAGCAACTCTGATGACACTTCAACAGAAATTTGGGTTCCATGGAATAGGGGGCGTTTGCTGTAAAACAATTATCCCCATCAAGAGGGTGACATTTTTCAATACATGTATGTACGGTATTTGTGTGATGACCAGATAACAAAAATATTTAGTAGGCGGCATGCAGCTTACGAGCTTATGCCTGACTGAACAGTGTGTTTCAGATCTCACATTTGTATGTCCAATCACTTTTACTGCACAGTAGGACTGGGACTGCAAGTGGGGCTAAAAAAACAAGAAAGTGTAGACTAACTGGGGTCTGTGTGAAAAGAAAGTTGGGTCAGGAGTGGTAAGACCTGGCTGCGTGGCTCGCGCTTGGGTCGTGCTATCATTGCTGTACAATGCTACTTTAGCTTCACACGTATTGCGGGGTATCTTGTAGAATTATCGGCAGCCGCCAGGCAGACATGAACTGGCATGTGGTCACCTTTGAATCATGCAACTCAACTGATGCTGAGATAAAAGCAGCCCCTGACACGCATTGTCACGTCTGCATCCTTAGCTACGCACATATGTGTGTGCTGTGGCTAGCAGGGTGAGTAGCTAAAAATCCTGCAAGCCAAAGCTTTCGATCAGGACATACCTTGGCCACAGCATCTCGCAGCATCTGTTCTGATGCGGCCATGTCCGCAGGCTTTGCTGTAATGACAGCCTGCAGTTACCAGTGAGTGGCACAAGGAACACCAATTCATCACATGCATGGATTTGGCTCCCCCCTTAAAGCCACAGCCACACGACTTCAATTGAAAAGGGTTGCCTGCCTGTACTCATGTAGGAGCAGCATTTTTTGGAACACTGCATACGCCTTTCCCAACAACGTTTAAAACTGTGCTGCTGCCTGTACTCATGTAAGAGCAGCATTTTTTGGAACACTGCATACGCCTTTCCCAACAACGTTTGAAACTGTGCTGCTGCCTGTACTCATGTAGGAGCAGCATTTTTTGGGACACTGCATACGCCTTTCCCAACAACGTTTGAAACTGTGCTGCTGCCTGGACCCTTTAAGCAGCACTCGTCTTATCTGCACCGGCAATGCTTCAAACCCGGGACCAAAAGGCAACAAACACTTCCCTGGCAACATGACCCTGGGTGGCTTGACATAAGACGTCATCTTCACAAACCTTGACATGCGCACACACACACAAGCACATGTGCACAAGCACGCACATATACACATACACACACACAAACACACATACATGCACACGCACAAACAAACAGACACACACAAACAGACACACCTGTATCATGCGCAGTGCACCCTCCTCATCCAATATGGCGTGTGCACGTTGAGGGGATCCTCTCGGTGAGGCCTTTCCTTTTCCTGAGAGAGCACACATGCACAAGCGCGCCACCCCCCATCAGTTCATGCCGCTAGGAGCGGCCTGCTACTAGCTCAGAGTTGGTCACCTGGCGTCTAGAAAGAAGGGCCTTTATTGGGAACCACACCACCTATTTGTTTTATCAACTCCCACTTCTGCCGCTTTGGGAGTGTTCTCATTCCATCACTGTTCCAAGGTTGTGGTTTCAAACTCTTACCTCCTTGGGAGGGCGCAGGACCAGGCCCACGAGCAGCAGCCAGTCCAGCTTTGCTGATGTCCCCCCCTTGACAGGACAAGTACACCTGCAGCTTGTGTGTAGCATGAGCGTTGCCAATAACAGCAAGGCATCCACAAAACGGCGTGCAGAATTTTACAAATTTTAATGAGCAGCCATGTTTGCTCTCAGTACGAGAGAGAAAGGGGGAACCTCCATGGCTCGAAGCACACCCGTGAAGCTCATACTGAGGCATACGCATGTATATGAATGAGAGAGCTGAGTGCTTTGTGATGTGCTTGAGCGCAGCATTGCACGCACACAAATGGTGAAAAAGCACTTTTCACTGCACTGACACGTTTGCTTTACACACGCAACACGCACACACACATACACACACACATGCACATGCACACACCTGCAGCATTGCCACCTCCTTTTGAATATTGACCAGCTTGTTTTGAGCTGCCAGATCGTATGCACGCTGCAGGATGCGCCCTGCTTCTGTGGTGTCAGCCGCCTTTGTGCCACCCCCGTCTGCCAGGCACAACGCCATGCTCATCATGTTGCGGATCTGTTATAAAGTGGTAAGACAGCGGAAAGGCACACGCAGTTTAACGATTCAGGCTGACAAAAGTAGGCCCATGTTTATGTACCTCAGGCACGTGCAAAAATGAGGGACACTCATTTGAGAATTAAGCAAATGAAGGGGTAATGATCCGTGCTCCATTTGCGCACCTGAGGCATGCGTAACGATGAAACTTCAATTGTCATGGATACAGCAAAAGTGCACAAGACACGCATGAGGGTGTACTAGAAAGCAACAAGGCTGCCATGTGTCTTTTTGAAGGGCGTGCAGGGCCGTATGCAGGGCTGTTGAGATTGGCTCTGTGCCAAACTACTGAGTGCAAAATACAAGGGGTTCAACTGGTTCACATGTTGGCTGCAAAATCAGGCTTGAATTGATGGGGGCACGAGTAGTTAGAGCAACTACAACGACCACCCACCTTCCACTCCTCGTGCCCTGGCACTTTATTCAACGCAGCCATGACAGCCAGCATGGAAGGCAGCATGTAGTGCCTCAGGCCTTGGCGCTGCGGTTTGTGACACACGTAAACATAAGCAATCAAGAAGCAATGGCGGTCAGCACAAAAGGGTTAAAGCAATGATCAGTGGCCAGTATGGCTTTGCTGCCGTGCCAGTCCCTTCTGTCAAAAAGATTTACCAGCCATGTCTCCCTCCCAAAAGCTAGCCATATAATTGCCAGAGAAAAATGCCTTGAGAACCTAAATAGCCTACCTCAGCGCATGCACGACATTCAGTACGTTACATTAGGTTGCAATCAGACTCGTCCCTTCTACAAGCAATACAACAAAACCTGTACCTGCAGAGGCTGCACCACATGCCAGTGGTGTACAGACCCATTGTACAGCAAGAACGTGTAGCGCTTGGAGTTTTGCTCTGCCAGACTCAGTCCGGCCAACACGTGACGTACCGCCTCCAGAGTGCCATCGATCAGGGGCTGGCCCTGCAGCATGAGAATTGCATGTCAAGAGTGTTATAAG
>Ga0307948_1000509_pt1 | contig 26804 bp, 31 predicted proteins | sample OrgLakmetagen280_FD_201824 | JGI IMG/M metagenome (GOLD analysis project Ga0307948, IMG submission 201824) | Saline water microbial communities from Organic Lake, Antarctica - #280 | ecosystem: Environmental > Aquatic > Non-marine Saline and Alkaline > Saline | place: Antarctica: Organic Lake...
AGGGGCTGGGAGTTCCTCTGGGGGGCTCTAGAGGGCTTGGATGTGCCTCTGGAAGGCTCTAGAGGGCCTGGGAGTGCTTCTGGGGGGCTCTGGGGGGCTTGTGGCTGCAAAATTCGTTAAGTGCCCAAAATCGTATTATACGGAGCAATTTGAAAAATACGGTTATATACGTGATAAATACGATACGACGTATAATACGCCTACGCCGTATGACCCATCCCTGAGGGATTGAGTGAAACTTCCTGGTCTGGGAGCTACTAAAATAAATTATAGAATGTTCATATCTTGCATTCTGTCTAACACAAAAGAACCAACGCATGAAGCAGTTTTCACCATGCACTTGGTCTCGGAGGCCAGGTGTAACGTACACACACACGCATGCATACACAACACACGCACACGCATATATACATACACATACATACGCACGCACACATACATACATACACATACACGCACACACATACACACACACACACCGGATGGCATGCAGGTTGAGTATGTAGTGTGCTTGTATAACTCATCTAGCTAACAGGAAGGAAGAAATCAGGCTCTGAGTGTGGTTAGTCCTTGAAGCACTTACCTATTTTGGTATTTAACTCACAAGCACGTTAAATAATGAGGTGGATGCCACCAATCTTGTAAGCTCTTCAGTGTCTTACCTTGTAGCATTTAAAATTACTGTTAGTATTAGTAAGTTATACACTAGCTGACATTGCTGGAGAGTAGCTTGCGCTTCCTCGTCAAATCATAGATCATGGGTCTGCACCTCGCTTAAACCTGCATCCTGGCAGGTTCACATGTAGTGATTAGGCATCGCAGATCTCTCAGAACCATGAGAGGTTTTGAATTTCCATCGGTATGCACCTCACTTGTGTCTGTTCCTTGGCAGGTTCCCATCAAGTGGTTAGGCAGCGCCAGATCTCTCAGGATCATGGGAAGCTTTGACTTTTGGACTCGAGGAGTCGATATGTCGTCTCCAGATGTAGGCGGCGGAGACTCCCAGGAGCGAAGCTTTGAGGTCACCCTGAATTTGACACCGGTGAGCATACATTTGCACCATTTAATGCCCGCATGTTTTAATGCTGCATCCACGATTGGCATTTGACACCTGCATGTCTGATTATTGCAGCATGTCTGAATATTGTAGCATTTAATGCCTGCATGTTTCAATGCTGCATCCACAATTGGAGTTTGATGCCTGCATGTCTGAACATAGTGCAGCTGTGTCTGCATGCTGGAACTTATCGTTGTAAATTTATTCATCATTGCGTGGTTCAGTGCCTGCATGTCTTATTTTGACGGTCACCAGGAAATTAAGTACGAGGTCAGTGCATTGTTTTTTGAAGCGAGCTGTTGTAGGATCTTTCATGTAAGTAAACATCAGTGGTGTTTCCCGGCTTTAAAATGTTGTTTACCAATCACACATTTCTTAGTTTAAAAAAGCTTTTATCCTGGGCATGCCTGCTAATTCAATAGGCACACCCAGAACAAGAGATAAAGCCTGTGTGCAATGAATAAACTTGCATCAGGGAAGGCCTGCAACTGGTGCTCTACAAACACAACAAAAGCATGGTCACATCTTCTTTGTGCTTGCTGGCTTCTCTCTGGACCTACTTTGCAGGGCAAGTACGCAATCAAGTTTGTAGTTGATGGGCAGTGGCGTTGCGCCCCTGGTTGGCCTGTAGAAAATGAGAACAATGTGCTTTTGGTGTAGCCTCTCCCTTGGGAATCGACAAAGCCAATTAGATCAGCCAGTTTGAGTTTCGCTCAAAAATAAGTGTGTCTTGGTGTGAATTCGCTGTTCTATTTTCAAGATGTGGTGAAGAGACGCGTTTGCTTCTTTATATTAATTGTAAAATATGAATGTCATACGCTCCTCTTATTTCCTTTGGTGGAGGAGTTTTACGGTACCCGGTACCAAAGTGGCTCCTTTTCCTTAAATGATGTGGGGAGTGACTTCACAGCCTGCTAGTTATTCTTTTTCTTTCTTATTAATGTTCCATGCTGGTGCTCTCGTAGCTCCCACTAAATGAGAAAAAAAGGAAAAATAACGCAGGCAGTGAAATTCACTCCCCACATTACACGACGGTGGTGCGTCTGCTTGTGGGGGTGGGCTTTCCAGTGGTGGGAGTGATGGAAACCAATAGGGGGTAGACCGTCAGTTAAATTGTCGGCAGCTCATCAAACTGCTCGTTCTGAATGCGAGTGGCTTGCCTGACCCCGATGTTGCACCTGAGGCTGCACTGGGAAAAAGTGTAGCACATTCTTGTTGCTATGATCACGAAACACGCACGAACGAGATAAACAGGCTCATGTCTGGTTTGCATGGCACGCATCGGCTCATACATGCCACGCACATTGCCAGAGGGGGTTATCTGGGCAAAAGCCAAAACATGCTCGCTCCTTTTTGCATGAAAGGTGCAACTACTCAAGGGGGTTACAAGGGTGGCCTACAGCCCGAGACTCTGGCTGATGGCAATTGGCTGGTGAAACAAAATCAACCATTGTCGAAAATTGAAACTGAATCTGACACAAACTTGAGGAGTCTGTATGAGTCTTGATTCAGGAATGCATTGATCTCAACTAATACTCACACGCACGTCACTTCATCAAATTGGACCCAACCTAGCTTCAAACTGACGCTGACTCAGTAAGCTACCACTAATTACTTTTGAAGAAAGTGAATATAATTTCTTCAAAACACCAAAAATTTACTCAGTTTGGTGCGCTGGCTGGTCAGATACAGCATATGGCTGCTCAAAAAGTAGGGTTCACGCTGCGGCCAATTAGGTATGGGCCCCCTGATTTGCACGTTTTAAGCTCAGCTGCATTGGAATCAGTTTTTGCATAGCAGAGCTGCAAATTAGGGGGGCCATACCCTAGGAGCATGAAAAAAGTGTACCCATTTCGGGCCTCAGATAATCCCATCTGGCACATTGCACCAGAGCATGCGTGGGGGCCGGGGCATGGGGTGGCTGTTCTTGCTGCAATTCAGTGTGCCGACTTTCTGCATCTGCATTTGGACTCACAGAGCCTGCAGTGCATTTGGGTACAGTGTAAAAGAAATTGTTTGGGTTTCATGAGGATGTCATGTTGGGGGCGGTACACATCAACCCTGTCAACCCTAAGTAGCCGCCAACTTTTTCCTTTGCAGCTATGACCGACTCCTTTTCCTCTCTCCTTGAAGATTGCGCGTGTCATCCAGGTTTTGCCTCTTATGCTGCTGTGTGGCGATTTCAGCGCCAAAATTGGCAGGCTGATGAGCGAGATCTCGGACATACGTGATGGTCCATTGATAACGCATCCTGCCCTGAACCACGCCCGTAGATGTGAGTTTGCTTGTGCGAATGCTGCGGGTAGACAGCTAGTGAATTTTGCTAGAGTGAGTGAGCTGGCACTGGGCACGGGCAGGGTGCGGGGTGATAGTGGGCAGCGCACTTGTATGGGACATGCTGTTGGGGTGGCAGGCACTAGACCTGACCATATTATAATGTAAACAGACAAGCTGTTTAGAGTGGCTAGCTTTGTGCGCATCACGAGGATTGTGCCATCTGTGATCACTGCCCCATCAGTGTGTCATTCAAAGTGCCTGTGGTTGGTTTGAAAAGTGCAGACTGGGAAATGCAGGATGAGCATGTTTGCAAACCGCCTGTGCCTGTATCGATAGGACGGCTCTACGGGGCTGAGACTTTTGTTCCTATTACCCTTTTACCTGCTTCAGCCCTCGAATGTGTTTTTGGGTTCTTATATCTTATATAGGCAGGGTCTATTCAACCCAGAAAGACGGAGGTAAGAGAAGTCAACAGCGCAGAATATGTAAGCAAAGATGACCTGTTTTTCACCTTCACACCCCAATATCTCCGCAGTTGCTTTCACCACCTTTCTAAGCACTTCAAGTGACAGATGCGTGCCATTTTGCCTCCCTCACGACCTACGTTTGTCGAAATCTGCTCGGAGACGCAGTCCAAGTTCAAACTTCTGACAGCTTTTGTAACTGGCGCTTCTTCATGGCTTACTATACTACGGCCGCTCCTTGTAAATTTATCTATCTAAGCATAATGGTTTCAGAGTAGTTTACACGCATTCTTAGAAAGCAGCTAAACAAGAACTGCTGAGATCTTTTGAGGAGTTTTGAAAAAGAAAAGAAAGGCTACGCTAGTAATGGTAACACACCTAGCATTGATTAAGGGAAAGAGACTCACAATCTCCCCACCATAAGTTAGAAAAAGAAAGGAAGTTTGCCTGGAAAACCCTCCCACCCGGGAAAAAAACCAAGCATAAACCCACACATTGCAAAGCAGAGAGAGAGAGAGAGAGAGAGAGAGAGAGAGAGAGAGAGCAGGTACCCCTAACCTCAATCTCTTGAGGCAAAGAGAACAAGATGTAGAACCTGGCTGAACTTCAAGTGGCTGTCTTGACACGTGCACCGTGCAGTGACTGGCTGCAGTGTTATAAATGCTGGCATATGCTTGGACCTTATCCCTGTCTGCCTCCCAATCTAATCTCCACTGGAAAACTTTTTTCATTTATTCTCCTGGTGGGTTGTTATGTCTCTCTGCATCCATTGGGTGGTGCAGAACACAAATCATCCTTTCCTAATTCCTTTTCTTTTCCTTCTCCTCAATAGATGGGGCAGTATCGTGTCATGACGGCTTTCTTTACCTACTAATAGGTAGCAGTCGCACTTCTTGACTGAAGGCCATTCTTTGTAAACCTTGTAAACCTTGTAATAGATAGCCTGTGGTTCTATCCTAATGCCAGCTCGCACCTGGATCCCTCTTGGTTAAGGTGCTGCCATAAGGTGCCATAGCATTTAAATACTAGCTCTTCTTGTTGGGGTCTAGCTAACTTGGATAACGTGAGGATACTGGCAGTAGCAGACACCAGTGTCTCCCAGCTTGTTTACTGCTAGTCAGACCTGAGTTAGCTTATGTGCCGTCTACAAAAAATGGTGGGCTACAGCAGAGAAAGATAATACCAGGTACACAAATAACTGCGAGCACAAACAGTTGAGCACAAACATACCATGTAGCAAGGAACAACAGTTATCAGAGTGCTTTTCCCGAAACTCAGCTTTTAACCGTTTAAAAAGCGCACACCACAAGGGCCGTACCAGGTTTATTCTTCAAGCAAGTGCTCATACCAGACCAGCAATCACGAGGGTTGCCTACCTCTATATATCATGAATTCTGCTTGAGGGTCATTAATCGCTCGAGGCAAATCGATCGCATAAATCTGTGATGTGGTGTACTATCTAAGCGCCTTTCCGCATTGCTCTGACTGCGCTCCGCACCTCGTCTTTCTGTGGGGGTGAGGTGGAAATATAAGATTGGTTTGACAAGGAAAGGGGCAGAAAAGAAAACGGCTGGGCAGCAAAACATGTTTTCTAGTCTCCTGGGGTAAACATGAATGCCATGATTTATTTCTATCGACTTGCTTTCAACCTGTTGAACCCAAACAGCTCCTTCCCTTGAGCCTCAAAAACACGTCCACGCTTAAGTAGCACACTTTTCTGATATTTTTGATTAAACATTCCACAGGTAAATACCAAGAAAGAGTCAACAATCTAACAAAGGCTACGTACCTTGGCAGCGTTGGGCTCAAACACGTACTTAATGAGCGAGTCCTTGATGGAAAGGATTCCAGGGAATTCAGATTTTATCTGCAGGTAGTAAAAGCCTCACGTCATACCCCAGTCACAGAGTAGGAAAAAAACAGAATCGTGCAAATAGACTACAGACTGCATTGCAAGCAAACAGCGTAATGAGCCGTTTTGAAAGGTCAGAAAAATACGCAAACACTGTGATAACACACCAGCCATGGATAAAGATAACAAGCACCCTTGCACATGCACGCAAGCACGCACGCACCCGATCTGTGTCTAGCAAGTTGTTGGATCGGGGGGCCACGATTACTTTGGCCTGCTCCTCGATGGTGAAGTTCGCCCATGTGAACTCAGGGTCAATGTACTGCTTATACAGCTCCAGAATCTGAGGGGAAGGGCCGCAGTGGAGAGAGAGGTGTTTGACATGTAGGCTAGATTTTAATTCTACTTCGCCCGTGTGCTGCTTGTTAGAGTGCGCACTGGTTTATGTGGAAGCACTACTCCATTCGTTGAGCGACCGTCCCACCAAGGTTTCATGTCTGCTCGAGATTTAGCTGCATGGCAAAACATGAGCAGCATGCAGGCACACGTTCTCAGTCCTGTGCCTATTCACTCCTGGTCCAACAGAGCCTGAACGAGCCACTATCTGGACCACAACGCCACACGGGGCATCAACATGTAAACACCACCCTTCACACTTTTGGATGCTGGTTGTGCAATCAGCTGGAAATAAATTCACATTTGTCAAAAACTGAGCAGACATCACTAAGCCCGCACACCTCATTGTGGCTGATGCATCCAGGGTTGGTGTAATTCATGATGCCTGTCAGCTTGCGCTTGGCCTGTGTAGAGCGGTGTGTGGGTAGTGAGGCAGACCATCAGAATACGCTCGCTGCTTCTTTTTTGGGGAGGGGCGTTGCTAGCATTAGCATTAGTACCATCTTCATGGAGTCTTTCCTGAACACACGCCAAAACTTAACAGTGTGGCCTTTCACTTTTGCATTTGCTTTGTGCCGAGGTTAGGTATCAACCATGTGTACGTTCTGACACTGTGCTCCATGCGGTGCCTTCGCTAGTCTAAGAGCAGGTCACCTGACTCAATTATGCTATTACTTTCAAGGCTAGGTACGTACTCATTCAACAGCCATGTAGTTTCTGACACTGTGCTCCATGGGGTGCCTTTGTTAGCCTAATAGCAGGTCGCCTGAAGCTGTTTTACTTCCTGATTAGACACTGCTGCAAATACAACTGTCACACTTCTCTGTCAAGCGGCTTATGTTGAACGTGCTGCGCGTTTTTGGGCTACCGAAACGCTTCTTAGCACTTTTGTCCTTCTGGCCACTTCGTCAGGTGTCATCTCGTCTTTATCAGCAAGCACAAGAGCGTGCTGCAAACCTCAGTAGTTCACAGCATCCCCCTGGCTTGAATCATGTACACAAAGATAATGAGTATCCAGAGCTAACAATGAGCTACTTGCTTTCACTTCAAAAGATGTGCTGCGGCTTCTCCTTATATCCTTACCTCGGTAGCAGACCAAAAGGGTAGTCATATATAATAGCTTGCACACTTACCATCTCAATGGAGTACGGCAAAAGCTCAGGCAGAACGGTCATGGAGTTCGGGATGTCGACCACCTGGACAATAACGTTGCAACCCCCGAAAAGTAGAATAAGTAAGAAGCCTGAGGTAAAAGTATCGGTTAATGTTGCACACAGGTATAAAAAGCTAAGAGGGTTCTGGCATGAAATTCAGCATACGAACATACACCACACCGTACATACCAGAACAGATATTTTACAGTAAAATGGTTGTCTACTGTAATAAGTTGCAGTCTACCGTATCTTTCTTTTAGTACAAATGCACACGAAAGGTACGATGCCCACCAAGGACGAAAGCACATGTTTTGGCTCACCACAAGCTCTTTGGCAGCAATGTACAGTTCTTTTTCAGTAGGCTTCATTGATGTGTTACAAGCAAGTGTTGGGGCTGTCTGGGCTGGCCAGAGCACACAATCTCAGCTTGAAGCAGGCTTCATTGATGCTTCACTGCTTACAAGCAAGCATTAGTAGGGCTGGACAGAACTAACCACACTCACCGCACACGACAATTTACTCCTACAACAAGTTTTGACATTCCCCTGCTAGGTTAAAAATACATTTGCAGTTTTACATCTGTTCTTTATGAAGGAGTCGCTTATTTAAATCATTAACTCATTCCCACAAAGTCATACACCTAGAAACAAAACACGCCCGGCACTTGAAATTACAACCTTGACATTTGTGACAGGGAACTGCCCATGATAGAGAGAGGAAATGCTTGCAGCACGCATGACCAAACCCACTGTTCGCTCAAATGTAGGGCTGGCCAGGGCCATACGAATTCTATGATGTACATGATGGGTGTGCAGGAATGTTGAGCAGGGATACTTTTAGATATACGGTCACATACAATGCATATTTACCATATACCGATCCAACCACCCGCTCAAATGCAAAATTCACCCCCCTTGCACCCGCTCGTTCCCAATAAACGGCTCTAGAAAAGCATCTCTGATTGAGGTCGCCCGCTCATGCAGCGAGCCCGCTCACCTTGTCGTATTTTATAATTTTGGTGATGAAATTCCTAGGGTAGACCAGGTCTGCGACGATGGGCATGCGCACGCGCAACGTCAGCACGTTCGGGTACTCCTTGAGCAGGTTTTCCACAATAGCCTGCGGAGGGAAAGGCAAAAGTAAGTCATGGCTGGCTACCTTTGAGGCTTGGCACACAAAAGAGGATTGTTTGTGTGACCGGCAAATTAAGAGAAAAAGTGAGCAGAAGCTGGCATATGAGTTCACATCTGTTACAGCATCTTGTTGCACGCGCGACATGGGGTACACACAAGCACACACGTGCACGACGGTACGTATATGCGCCATGTTTAAAGCGTTATTACGCTTTTACCTGCACAAGCGAGGAGCTGTACTTCCGGAGTGTGTCATCACATTTTTGTTGTTTGCAAAATGAGCTCCAAGCGATTGTTGCCATGCATAGAGCAAGGGATATGCTCACCTTGGAGTACGAGTAGTAAGATCCCGTGAAATTGGCCTCATCACTCTCTTTGAAACCCTTCCCACTGTTCATGGGGAACTTGTCGTCATAGTGAAAGATGCAGCCTGTCCCGTAGTAGGTCATGTGAATATCCTTGGACAAGCACACATCTGCTAGCGTGAGGCACCCCACAACATTGGCACGGATGGTCTCTACCTGTGCAATCCCACAAAGGGTAGAAATGCTGATGGTGACAGGGTAAATGATGGCAACCAGGAGGGTGGCTGATCAGAGTGAGGGCCCTCATGTTCAAGCGTTTTAGAGTGAATAGTGGAAAGAATCGTGGCACGGATTGGCATGCGCTGCTTCAGGTTGTTTTGTTAGTTTTTTTGATGATGTTCGTTTGCTATTTTGTGTATTTCCTAGTGTGCTCTTTACGAGTGATTCTCTGTGTGTGTGTTCGTGTGTGTGTGTGTGCATGTGCGGGCGTGTGTGTGTGTTATGTGCGTGCATGCGTTTATACATGCGTGTATAAATGTGCGCGAGTGCGTGCATGTCAATCTCTATCGGTGTGTACACATATGTAAGGGCATACATGTGCTTGCGCACGCATTTTTATGTGTGTTACGATGTATATGTACATATTCGTTATATGAACGTGTTTGTATGTGTGCGCACATGTTTGTATGTGTGGTGTTTGTATAGATGTGGGTATGTTTGAAAATGTGTGTGGGCGTGCGGTGCAATTGATTGTGCACCTACGCACGCGTGCGCATGTGCACAAAGCGTTCATGTGTGCACATATCGCGACAGTGCATACACTTGTGCGAGTGTGTATGTGTGTGTGTGTGTGTGTGTGTGTGTGTGTGTGTGCGTGTGTGTGTGTGTGTGTGTGTGTGCGCGCATGCATGTGCATACGTATGTGCATGCGTACACTTGTGTGTGTATGCATGTTTGTGTGTGCACTTTGCAACACGTAAGTTTGCTTGTGCAAATCTCAGTAAATGTGCATGGGAACCATAGGCTACCTTGTGTGTCTCGCACCAATCCACATTAGGGCGCCCTGTTAGACCAGCCGCGTTGAGGACGTGGGTGGGTTTGACCTGGGGCAGGCAGGGTGAACAGAGAAGGACACGGAGGATGCCAAAGATGACTCCTTTAATTAAAACCGAAACCGAAACTAAGGCACCCACTGACCCTCTCGATCTCCGCCAGCACGCCTGAGCGATCCTCCAGGCGACAAGCAGCGTATTCGTACTTGGCACTCATTTCCTCGAGCATGCCCCCGACCAGCTGGCCTATCCACCCAGTCCTTCCAAAAATCAGGAATTTCTCGGATGACATTGGAAGGAGGGGTGATTACAAGCAGAGTACAGGTAACAAAGCAACACTTGAAAAAATAAAATAATTAATATTTTGAAGTTACATGGTGCTCGCAAAGCCGGTTTTACCAGAAGAAGGGACTGTCAAAGCAGAGGGGCAGGAGGCAACTCAAGAACCCAACATCTACCTTGAATACATCTCCTTGAAGTCCAACACAAAAGAGGCCACCAGGTTGGTGCGACCCAGCGGCTGTCTACTCGCATGCGTCTTGGCCCAGCAATCTAAGACCATAGACAGGCACTAGGGACACCTAAACACTCAATCCCACCGCGTGTGGTGGATATAGTTTGCACTGCTCTTTTGGCCTTCCCTTCTGGACGCAGACACCTGGCGGAGCTCCTTGCTCTACCTGATTATGAGAGCAACCCACGTAGCGCTGCCCGGCTAGATTACATCACTTACGCACTACAGTGAGTAATTATTGAATAACTGTGTAGGAGAACTGTGTTTTTGGTGTGCTTTTTTGCAGAATGTGTCTCAGTGGTTTTGCACAAATTTCATTTCGCATGCTCTAAACCATTACTTCCAGGTTTGCTCAGGAAGCCTGCTTTGGACCTCAAAGAATTAATGCCTTGATATCCATTGCCAACAGTATAATGGATGCTACTATAGGTGGGTTTTCAAGAGGAGCAGTGTAGAAGCTAAGCACAGGGTTAGCTCCTGTGGGTACTCGTTTTCAAGTGTGGCCCCGCAAATATTCCCCAGTCGCTTCTGAATTTCTTGCAACACGTGCTTCCTTGAAGAGTTGTTATTATTGATGCTGATATGATGCCCTTGTGCACAATGCAGCGGGCGCATCTTTTGCTGAGGTCCAAGCCACGTTCCAGGCAAAAATGTTAGCAGCAACCAGTTCAAGACCGGGTGCAGACAGCGAGCTGTTTTCACCTGACCAGGTAGCTTATGGCAACATGTTCAACAACATCTAATAATTAAGTTGTTCCCATACAAGTGTTTAGGCGACTTTCCAGAAAAACGCTTTTTGACAATGTTGTATGCAGGTCGCTCACGTAGCCCAGTATTTTGCTCGGACCTTTTTCCGCCACTTTCGACTTTACTCATTCCTCTTCAGCACCCCACAAGATCTGGCGGAGTCATCTGCCAGCTTGTTGGTAAGCGGCTGGTTTTGCAAGCTTTATTTGTTCTCTGTCTCAAGGATCAACAATTCCTTCGTGTGCATGGTATTATGCTCTGCCTACTCGTCTTGTCAACAACAGGTAGAGACTGCCATAGTACCATCCTTTGAGTGTGCTCTAGTTGAATCAGAATGGATGCAAGCCTTGGAAGACAAGCAGGTGGCAGAAGAGGCTGCTGCACAAGGTGAGCTAGTATAGGCTTTGACCTGCAAAAGCGATCATCATTCACATCCAGGTAGTTTCACTTTAGTATTATTCCAGACACTGTTTAAAAGTTATGTGCTTGCTTGAAATAAACAGAAGCTCGGCAGGCAGCGCTCGCCGCAGAGGAGGAATCTGCTGCCAAAGCAAAAGTTGAAGCGGAAAAGCAAGCAGAAGAGCAGCGGCAGGCTGACCTATTGAGAGTAAGGACACGGAACTGAAGGCTGTTCAATGACTTCTTCCATACATTGAGGATTATACAGCTCTTGGCAGCTCATTCATGTTGCATTCCACACACTCTTTTTGCTGCCTGCCAACTGGAAAGTGGAAACTTCTATCCTTGCAGAAACCTGCTACCCTCGAAGATGCCATTGAGCACATGGTTGCAGTCAGGCTAGAAGCCGAGAAAAAGATAATGTCTGAGGAGTACTCGGCAAGAGAGGTGAGCTTGTGTTGCCACGCAGATTTTTGGCCCAGAGTTGTTCTTATTTCTAGTTTAGCAGGAAAAATTTGTACGCACATTGTATGTCAAGTTCTGTCGTAACCAAAGGGTTCTATATCCTGGCCAATAAGTTTCATTGATCTCAAGCTCACACAATTGCGTACCTGTGACATTACAGGATGCCATGTTGAGAAGAATAACAGAGCTGGAGGCCAGACCTCCGCCAAGTGCTGGAACCAAAAAGAGAATAGGAACGCAAGGAACAGCAACGCCGCCTCTTGGTTAGGCGGCTTTCATGCCAATTTATAACTTAGCTTACTTGGCCACCCTGGTGTTGCATACATCTTTCTGCCTAAATGACTTCTACCAGAATGTTACAAGATTCAGTAACCAGTACAATGCTGATCATCACAGAAACTTGCCAAGGATCCACTGCTTGCTGAGTTGCAAGCACCAACATTCAAGCAATCGGCACAGTACCAAAACTACATCCTCTAAAGAAATTTCCACGTGTCTTCCCACACCTTCTTGGATCAATTCGAGTTTTCATTTCCTAGAATTGCCACAATGGAATTGCCACAATGGATACCGTGAATTTTAAAGCTGGTACTAGTAGTACAAAAATAGAAGTGGGTCTACCAGGGACGACCACCTGTCTCGGCCACTGCCAGCCTCAAAAACTACCGAGTCTCATAGCTGGCCCTACAGCACTGAACCTGCCGTGCTACTCCACCAGCACAGTCACTCAGTGCAAGCCTAGCCTGGAACAATATATAGGACTTACAGGATTTACAGATAAAGCCATCTGTCAAAACGTGCGACTGCTAGGCTGCGTAAATAAAACACCACTTGCGACAATATACAAACACCACTTCCCAAACACGCTAAAGGTAGGTATGCAGGTCATGGCCATATGGAACACTAAAGGCTGAAAATGTTGACAATAAACTTTGAAAACTGGCTACAAGGGCTTGCCAAAAAATTCCCACAAGGCAAGTGAGAAAGTAAAAGCATAAGCAACCAGCAGCAGCACCAGCTCCATCTCCACAGGGACTTCTTCGCGGGTAGGCTAATGGCTGGCTGGGCTTAGCTGGAGGGGGGGAAGGGGGGGGTGCCCATTGGATCCCAGCCTCTTTCTTCTGTGCTGGCCAGGACCTGGGCTTTTAGCTGCTCTTTTAGTTGTGGCGCCCCTCGTCTTGGCCTTTTAGTGGGTTGGTTGAATGGTCCATGGTTTTTGCCAAGCCTCGTCTCTAGCGCGTGCCTGTCCCCCTAGTGAGTGTGTGAGTTTGTTCTGCCTGGTGTTGTTGCAGCCCTCAGCATTGCTTATTGCCTATCTGTGCGGATCCTCTCCTTCCTTGCTTGTTGGCCAGCTACGTTTTTTGCTGCACGTCGTTCTAGTGCTACCTCCCCCCTCTCCCCCTCGCCTGGTTTCCCTGCCCATCTGTCTGTGTAGGGTTAGCTTTTTTCTTTTTGACTTTGGGGAGAGTAGGTCCTAGACCGCTGCTCTGTGCCCAGGATCCTCAGGTTTCTTGTGCTGTCCTTCTCTGTACTCTATCCCTTACGGGCTTCCTATCGGGCTGTTCTGTTTAGCTAGGCCTAGGTTTTGCGCTCTTTAGAGGGGCGGGTGTCTAGAGGGGTGCCGATTTCGTTAGGGGGAGTTGTGTCGGAGCCCGTTTTGGCGCACCAGTCATTGCTATGGCTTAGTTTGCTCTTATCCTGGCTGGCTCCTACTAGACTCTCTTGCCTTCGTGTCTGGTTGCTCTGCCTCTGGTAGTGTAAAGAAAAGAAAAGAAAAGACTCCCGCTGGTAGTGATGACACAGTCAGCATAATTAAGGGAAGGGGTTACTTAAGTGCCCGCACCAGGCAACCCCCCACCGAGCAATTGAAAGAAATTAATGTGGGTCAGGGGGGTTGTGTGCCGTAGCACCCGTATTGCTTGTATTATATTGCAGTGCATACCTTGGTAGTGTAGGTATCCAGGCCTCAGTTTTTTCGGTCCGCCCTCTGTTTTGCTCTGCCATTCTAGTCTTCCTTGCGCAACTTCCTTATGGTTTCTTTGGATCCAACATTTTTCGCCTGAACCTTTTTCCCTTAAAAGCCTCCCCCCTTGCCTCCTTTTTCCTGTCCAACCAATCTCTTTCTGCCTTTCTTCTTACAATGTTCCTTTATTTTCTCCCGTAGTAGGGAGTTTGCTATTTCCTATTGATCTATGTAATACCCTCAGAATTAAATAACGCAGATAGCGTAAACACTACCGGCATGAACTAGGAAAGGATGTTGTTTTGTTGTTTTGTAATTCTGCACCACCCAATAAAAGCAGAGACACACAACATCCCACCTGATGAAAATAGAAGAGAAGCTTTTCAGTGGGGATCAGGTGGTTATGAGACATAAGCCTGCACACCACCAGGAGTATTGCTTATATATTTGTGGGGGTTGTGTTCAGTGTCTCGTCTCATTTGTATGATTTTTGTTGTGGATCTGATTGCATGTAGGCTTAATGCTTTCATGAGTGCTGTGGAGTGGGTTCCTTGTGTGGCTGCTGTATATGGTGCGCGCCTGTTGCTCCTAGTAGGATGGTGTGAAGGGTTTTACGGTGTCCGAGTAAGCGAGGCATTAGCAGCTTATGTTGTTCTTGTGCCTTTTCTGCTTGTTGAGTAGGAAAAGTACTTAATTTTGATTAAATGTATGTCGCGTCTGTTTGGTTGTATGTCTCTTGGTTTCATAGCCAGGGGGTATGGATTGGCAGCGCCATCTGCTAGGTTATCACGAGCAACTCTTCTTGCAATATCGGCAGACCTCGTTAGATGCGTGTTTGTTGGTTTCGTTTGGGGCGTGGTTGCTGAGTCGGAGTAACTATGAATGCATCTGGCTTGCTAAATTTCCGCCAATGTTGTGCATTGATGAGATTGGAAGGCATAAGTCAGGTTGAAATGATTCCTACCTGTGTCTCTCTTCTGAAGGGCGTATGATGTGTCAGATCAAATTATCGTCACTGCAAAGTATAAGACTCAGGCTTTCTACTAATAATTTGCTGTGGTCCCTAATGCTTCTACCAGTTCTCTGGCTCATGCCCTTGCGCTCTCTGCACACACGTATGTGTGTCTAGTACTAGTGCCACTGAACTTTGATTGGCCCCCACCCTGCTGCTCCAACCCGGAGCTGGGACCATTGACTCAGACAGGCCTCTCGGCCTCATTGTGGTTATACATTAATATGACACAACGAACAATTAGAATCGGAGACCTTACACGGTACCTCTTAGAGTTCACATGTTGTCAACTGGTTACCAAAAATATCAAATCCAGAAGATAAAGGTTATCGATAAGACTGGCCATCCAGCTTATTGAACAGAAACTCTCAACTGTCAACCAACTTAACTTCTCTGTCACACAATTCGTCGCTGCCAACAATTGGGCGTGACAGATGCTTTGTTGTACCATTGTTTCACAACTGCCTACGTCTGCTTGTGCTAGCAGGCATGCACCCTGTGTACCTTATTGGATCGCTTTTAGCATCATTTAACCAGTAGCGTTGTGCCTTTTGATAATCATTTTATTTATTATGGGGCCTGACAGCATGTGGTAGGTGACGTCTAGCTTCTGGCAGATGGGACAAATTGGTGGGCCTTCTATATTGTTGCACTGAGCGGCACGCTGTTGGTTGTATATCAAATGTGTGCGGCAGAGCATGACATTTCTTTTTTCTCCATAGATGACACTTGTATTTTTCTAAATTAGTTACTATATCTTTCTCGACAATGCCTTCCTGATCAATTCTTGGTATTTTGTGTAGCATTTTGTGGATTTATGGTTTGAAACCTTTCTTTAATTAGACATAGTTTGTGTTGGACGTGCATGTGTGCTTTTGCAGCATTGAGATCTGAGAAAATGGAGAGCCTTTCTGCTGGAGGCCCTGGTTGGCAGGTGTTAAGAGTATCTGGTAGGCAAGCTGAAGGAGGGTTTTCCACCCTTGCTGGCCAGAATATGGATGAATGGGGATGACGTCGGTGTTAATGTGGATATCATGGCCACTTTGATTTTCCGCAGAGCACTTTGCTACGGTATCAGCGCACTCGTTCCCTAGGATACCAGCATAAGCTTTAATCGTGTAGAGATGGATGGTGTGTTTAGATTTCTGGATGTGGTGAACGGTGGTTTCTAAGAGTTTGGCATGTTTATGCCATTTCAGGGCTGGGGGAGGAAGCTATTTCATATTTACCATAGTGCACTAGCGCTGTCTGTTGCGGTATGGGTGTGTTTATTATCAAAGCAGCAGTAATTCCTGCTAGCTCGGCTCTGTTTATGATTTTGTTTATGCTTGTCCCTCCAGGATTTGCTGTGGTGATTTTGTTGGATCGAGGGTGGTAGACCCAGCTCCAATAGACTGAAATCCATTTTCTCTTTTGTAATACAACTCCCGTCTGTGAAGGCCCATTCTATCCAGTTTGGGGCCTTGAGTTCTAGCAAACGTTTTTGTTGTACATGATGGGAGGGGACCTGGCTGTGTGTATCGCTTTCGTCGCCAATATTGATAATTGTGTTCCTTGAGCCTTTGGGGAGCCTACATATTTTTGCCATCATTGGCAGTATCCTTTTAGTTGGCGGTTCAAGGAAAGGTGCGGTTCCTGCATTTTTAGAATTTCATATTGTTGCTGGTGATAGGTCTTGTTTAATTTTTCTAACCAAGATGAGTTGCTTGTAATAAGTTGCTCTCTGATAGCTTTGTTGCAGACTACAAAGTTGCGTATGCCCCATGTTGCTCCTAACAAGGGTGGTGTTTTGCTTTGGTGGTGTAGGAGTGGCATGTAGCACTCTTTTATCTTTGGGATATTTCCAAGATAGTGCAAACATTTTTGTTGTCAGTGCAGGTTTTGTGAAAAGCGTTGGTGTTGTTTTCAATCAGTCAGGAAGCGGTAGGAAGGTAGCTGTTGCCTCTTGGTTATTCAAGGCAGATGCGGTTGCATGTTGAACTGCTTTGAGCATGTGCTTATCGTCATACATCAAGTGGGAGATTGAAAATCCAGTGAACTATGTGGAGAACGCATCTGTTCTGGAACCAAAGACTCTGTCTATTGGGTGGGCTGTGCAGAACGAAACTCTGGGGTAAAGCCTAGAGGCAAGGTTATTCTATCTTTTGTGACCAGGCAGGGCATGGTTGCAAGAGGCTGTCATGTATTGGGTGGGCAGAGCCCAATTATTATGTGAGCATTCAGCCTTGGCATTTTTGCCTGTCATTGAAAGTCGTGGGAGTCGATAAAGTAGTTCTTGGATTTCTGTTGCGAGGTCTTGGACAGGGGGACTCAGCAGGGTGTGTATGCCTCGGTGACGAGCAGAGTTGTATGAATCCTGTAAAATGATCAGGCGCTGAGGGGTGATGGTGCCGGAGCATTACCATCTATGAGGTACACACATATTACCTCTGGGAGGATTTGGAACTTGGGAAGTGTGACTTTTGTTAGCCAGTCCTCTGCTTGTTGCTTGTGGCGGTTGGCTAGTTGTGTCATATTGCTCAATGTCATGTAATGTCTCTTGTACCGGAAGTGGTATGATAAGATCGAGCTGTTTGCTCCATAGTTCACAGTTGCCTGTGTCCTTGGTACCGTTTTGCGGGTCAGTAGGTTGCATGTCAAAATGAACTTTGTCCCTGATATGTTTGCCTAGCGTAGATTCCATTTGGGAACCCTGCCTGTTGGGTTCCTCCAATCCTTGCCGGGCCAGGTAATCCATGTTTTTGTCTGTGGGCTCAATTCTTATGCCAGAGGTGGACATAGTGCTTGTCTCATGCTCTTCAGCCATTTTCACAACGTTAGGGTTGGATCCAGGTTGTATGAGGCTCTCTCAGCCTCTGGTTTCCTGCTTCCTGACTGAGGCTTCTTATACACATCTTGAGACATATCAAAAGTTGTTTTCTCGTATTCTTGATACTTTCTCCTCGCGCTTCTTCAAAACAAACGCTTACTACCTACACTTTCTCTTCTACAAGAAAAGAAAAGAATGAACTACGCAGGCAGTGAAAACCACTCCCTAAATTAAATAAGGAAAAGGAGCCACTTTGGTACCGAGTACCGTAAAGCTCCTTCACCGCTAAAAGGAAAGGAAAAATTAAAGGGGATTAAAAAGGTTCCTGATGAGAGTTGATAACAGTACTGGAAAGGGCACGTCTGGTATGGACAAGTTTAGCAGCAAAGTTCACAGAGTGCCCATGGAGCTTGGAGGCAAGCTTCTTAACTTTTTGAGAATCGAGACCCAGTTCTTTGAAAGGCTTCAGAGTGTGTGTTGTAGATGGTGCCACCCACACCCAAAAGGATGATGTGAAGAGTAACGGAGGCTCCTTGGAGAATGTTGCAGAGATCTTTGTGCTGTTCCTTTGCGGCGTTCAGATGGTTTTGAGGTCTGGTGTCTTCACAATACTTGATCTCGACGAGGTGGATTAACACGCCAAGGTTTGCTGAGGTCTTTAGGTTGGTGCTGTCTGGGGTTGGTGGCTCTACTGGTGGCTGGCGGTGTTGCTGGGGTGCTCCCAGGCAATTGCCCCCTACCACTACGAAGAACCCATCCTCCTACGTTATTTTGTTGTTTTTGTGTTTTTGCAGCGATGGGAGTAAACAGCAAAAATCTGGGCGGCTGGAGGTAAATCCGTCTTTATCTGGGAAGCGGGGTGGGAAGAGCCATTTGGGAACAATTCTACTTTTGGCTGTTTCAGAAATCTGGGGATTTTGTATGGTCATCCGTTTGTTGCTGCCTATATCTATGGAGACAACGCATGATCCTAAGGAGCCTGTTTTGCTGATACTCTTCAAGATCATGCGGCATGCTAAGTTGTGTCTTTCGGTGATCATGTTCCTTATTTGCGTGTGTTGGCACCCAGAAAGGATGTGCAGGGCACTGTCTACTTGTGGGCAGAGGGGGCAAGTTTGACTTGTTGAGAGCTTGAACAATACCGCATGTTTTTGATTATATAGGGTGCCTGTTCTGTACTTCATAATGATACATTTGGTCTTAAAGGGGACATCGGATGATGTTAGGTAAGCATTGCTAGCAGCTCCATAGGCAGTACCGTTCTTTATGAGGGTCTAATAGTCATGGTAGTTTGCTTCAGTTTTTCCAGTTTATGGAGAAGATGCATGTGTGCTTGAAGGGCATCACGGTGGTTTGGTAGGTACCAAAGCCTTGGGGGAGGAGGATGGGCCATGTTCGTTGTATGGGTATATTTATGAGTTTTTGTTTGTTTTTTTGTCCTCTTATGTAAGCCAGTGGATGTTGTAGAAGGGATTTTCCTCAGGGCCTGCTATTTTGATGCAGGTGTCAGCGATGTCGGAGTAGGTGGCGGCTGACTTTTAGCAAGGGCGTCGGCATGTTGCGCAATGGTGATTGGCGGATTGTTTTAGCAATGGATTGAAGGACATCTCCTTGGATGTGGTGGCGGTGGAGATTTGGGTGTGAGAGCTGCTTTTGACCTGGTGCAGTGATGTAGTAAGACTGTCTGTGGCTATATGTGAGTAGCCGTGTACGACTGCAGCTGCTATAGCTGCTAGCTCTGCGCGTGAGATGGTGTTGGTTATACCCATGCCTTTTGGGTTTACATAGTGGTAAACATTTAAGTGGGGGTGGTATACACCTGATCAGGTGTCTTGCCCTACTTCATTCTTTTGGAGGCTGCCATCAGTGTAGGTCCAATCCCGCCAATCTTTTACCTTACGAGTTAGGTTTTGGATGGAGCTGTTTTGGGGTGCTTTGTCGATATTATAACTATGAGGTTGGTCAGTGCTAATCAGGGCACTTGTTTTATCTGGGCCTTCTGGGGCTTGAGGGTGGTCATTGGGTAGCTTATTAAATTTGTTGAGTCCTGAGTGATGTCTGGAACCTAAAGCTGTTTGGTAGGGATGATTATGTATGCTTTGAATTTCCCACTTTGCCTCAGGGATTTCTTTGGCAGGTTCTTTTAGCCAGTCTTTGTTGTGAGTATTGAGGCAGACCCTGCCCTTGGTGTTCCATATGGCAATGATCTGCAATTCCCAGGAGTGTTTGGAAAGTGGTATTTGTATGTTTTTCCAGAAGGACACTTTCGCATATTGGAGTTGTTCTGATGGGATGGTGCCCAGGAATTTGCATATGCGTGGGTATTTGCGGCAGAGTGATGCATAGGGATTTGTGGTCATTTTCTTTATTCCAGGAAGGGAGGAGCATGAATGTGGCTGTTTCATTTGTGCTGACAGCAGCAGAGTAGATGGCGTGTATTGTTGTTGTGAGCATGGTGTTTCCATGGTAAATGGGACGGCAGATGGAGAATCCAGAAAATCGAGAAGGGGAAGGAATTGGTGTTTACCCCAAACACTTTGTCCCTTGGGTGCTCACTCCAGTAATGGGTGAATTTGGGGTCATAGTCAAGGGGGGATGCCATTTTTTCTTTAGTGATCAGGGCACACTTTCGAAAGGCGGCGGTGATGTGGGAGGGGAGTATCCGTGCGAAAGAGTTTGATTTTCTTGTTCGTATGTTTAGAGGCATAGATGTCTTTACGTGCGATGAGGCCTACAAGTTTTGATGCAAAGCTAATGGGAGGAGGCTGGACGTGATCGTGTAGACCGCTGCACTTTGCCTGATCAAAGGCCTTTTGCAGTATGTGAAGGCGCTCGGGAGTAAGCACACCTTTACACTTTCCGTTGACATTGTAAATACAGGCTACCGTGTCAGTGTACACTTCAGGATGATTAGTGTCATCTGGGGAGGGTAGGGTACTCCTTTCTTGATACTTCATGAGATCAATGGTTGTGATCCAGTACTCACAATGCCCTGTGGCCGTGATGTCAGCCTGTGGGTTGGTGGGTTGGATGTCAAAGCTAACTTTGTTCCGAAGATCGACATTGTAGGGTTGATACGTATTGCCCTCTTGGATGGCAGATAACCCTTTTTTTGAAGATCATTTAGGTGTTCATCTGGTGCAGGCTGAGATAAGTTTGGCGCGGTGATTTGCTCTTTAAACTTTTTGAGGCTCTGCTTGAAGCTTTCACACGTGTTTGTAGTTCTTCTGGCTCCCAGGTTGGGTTCCATGAGATTTCCACAATCTTACCTTTTCTGAAAGTGGATACGGCTTTCTTTTTTATTTTGGTTCGAATTGGTACAAAGCAGGGCAGGCCCATGAATTATTGGCATCAATAGCTTCCCTTTCAGTGGCGTTGCAGAAGCTTGTTTTCAACAAGCATTGCCAGTGGTAGGTACGGTTGCAGATGTCACAGATATACATGTCTTTAAAGGTGGGGAAAGGTCTGGTGATTCAAGACCTAGATGGTAGAAGCAGATTTTACAGCTTGCGCACTTAATTTGGCTCCGGGCGATAGTCTTACTGATCTGGGCACAGTCCAACTGATTTTAGAGGGGTAGGGCCCATCTTTCAATAATCATAGGGGCACAGTAAATGTTTCTGTCTTTGGGGTGTATCATCTCTGTCCCTTTATTTGAAGGTGAAGAACCTCCAATTATCTACTAGATAGTATGTGCAAGATGTCCATATCATCATTGTAGAGTGTGTCAATGGCTTCTGTATGGGTGTCATTGAAAAAGCCTTATCCTTCTTGTACGTCACGAGTTCTTGTTTAATAGCGTGGTGCGCAGGGGGGGCAGGTTTAGGCTAGGAAGGTAAAGTTATGGGGTATATCGAGGATCTCACATTTTCTTTTCCTTTGGAATTTGCACTGTGATGATGGTACTGGGTGGTCTGCAATCTCAAAGGTTGGGTTGTTGTGTACCTAGTAAGTTATCAGGTTGATGATATTGATATGCTGAATGAAGGGGTGATTATTTGTGTGGACATTCGTGTTGCATGGTGGTTCTGACTAGTGAATTGCGAGCGTGTGGTGCAGTGTTGATACTGCTTGTAGGTTATTCAGTAGACCGAATTATTAATTGTAAGTATAATGCAACAGTGTCTATGATTTGAGGGCCCTAAAGGTGTGGCTTTCCATGAGAAAACAGCATATATTCGTGTATATCACCAATCACTTCACTGTTTGACTCCATTTCTTTTGCAATGACATTTATTTGTTACAAGGAGTCCATACCACCTAAAATCATGTGATTTGGTGGAGTGGGTGAACAGCTGTGGAGATTTTGTGGTTTAAAGTGGGGTTCACGCCGTGGGCAATTAGGCATGTGCGCCACAACTGGCAGTTTTCAAGCTCAGGTGTAGCCAAGTTATATACCTCTGGGTGCTAAGACAAGAAATTGTCAGTTGTGGCCATGTGTGAATTATTCAGGCATCAATTCCCCCCTTTTTGGGTGGACTTGGCTAAGAAGTTATCTTGGTCCTTTTCCACACAGTGAAAGCGTCCATGGTCAGCAAATAGTACCGTCATCTACGTTTATTGAACAAGTTATGTTGAAAGAATGCGAAAGCTAAGTAATTAAGCGTTCAAGGTTACTCATTGCTATAAAAAGGCCTGGTATCTGAGGAACAAGGACACACCAAATTTTAAGGCAGTGAGCGCAACCGGTATGCATCAAACATGCTACCAGTGACAAAGACAGCGATATCTGCATCATTGATTTCACACACAGGAGTAAACTCCCAAGCTACTAACAGAGAGAAAAAAGACGGCACGCTAGAGCTCAACCATGAAAGCCTGATAACGAGAAACAGAGCCAAGCAAGGTTCTTTTGCAAGTTCCCATGCTTTTGAGTAGCAGCACGGCCTGCTTGCGTGCGTGCATGCTTGATCTAGCCCTCCTAAAGGCAGCCGCTCTACCAGAAAAAAAGGGGACATCACCCACTGAACAAGCGGTGTGCTTGGAGTTTCGCACCGTGGCACAGCTTAAGGTAATTTCCAACAGTGCTGTACATGCTTCCGACGCCAAATGCATCAAGCCACATCCAGCCGATGAGCATGAATTGGCCAATTGAGTAATACCGGCCATCACGTGATGGCCGTGATGGCCGGTATTACTCAATAGTCGTGCACGCCTAGCAGATGACATGGGCTTGCCTTCCTCTGCGTGGTAAAAGAGAGCACCCATAAATGCACATCAAAGAGCATATCAAATTTTGCAGTTTCACACTGGGACCTGTCACTCAACTCCATACAAAGAACAAGAAAAAGAAAAGGCTCAGCTGGTAGTGATGACACAGCCAGCATGATTTAATGCAATGCGCTGTAATACCTTGGCTCACTCTTGTCTTCTAATTTAAAGAGGTACTGCCATGGTGGTGATGGTTTTGTGCGTTACAAGAAGCAGAACCCAACCACCTCAACAGCCATTACGCGCGTGTGCGCCTGCCTGAATTTAGTATGCGCTACTTTTTCCCTCTTGACCAATGATACCCTCACTTTTACTACCTCCTTGTAACTCCCTATTTTACCTTTAATCCCTGTCTGCAACGGTATACCCACTTTATGCATATGATGGGAGAAGGAACATCGAAACATCTTCTCACACGCACATCACATATTTGTCTTAATGAATTTTAAACTTGCACAATCCTGAACCTTGGACCAAGAAACACAGTTTCCATAACTTTCAAGCAAGGATTACTCACTTATGTGTGTTGCTATGTTTTCGATGAGGGTTAGCGCCTTGCTGCCTCTTTCCATCCCCTGTCCCTCATCATCCCATCCCCCCAGCAAGGCGACCTCGTAGATTTGATGCATTGTTGGGTATCGGCCTGCTTCGAAGGCAGCCTTTGCGTATTGGTTGTTCCTGCCACCAGCAGCATCTGCGCAGCAAGGGAGGGGTTGTTAGAATTACTGTGACTCTGGCACTCATACGCAAAGGTAGCAAGCAAGCAGGCAAGCAAGCAAGCAAGCAATCAAGCAAGCAAGCAAGCATTATAATCAAATTTAATCCACATCACGTGTGAGGAGCATCGTTGATTACTTGCGCGGAAACATAACGTCGGAAAGCAGGCTAAAATTTCCTTGATCTACATTGTGTTATGCCATGTAGTACAGAATGTCTGTGATGCATCTCACATTTTGTCACACATTACAGCCAGGCACTTAATTACACATAGCAGGGCTGCAAAGTTTCAGACAAGCACATTGAATGTCTGATACTCAGCCAAGCACACAGCAAGAGCAGCTTGATCAACTATGGGGTTTGTGAGGCTGATCAGCCAAGTCCGCAGCAGAAGCGTGGGGGAGCAAAGTCAAGCACATAGCAACAGTCAAGTTGCACTCACGTTCTGCTTGTGTGAGCTGGTGGGCGGTCCCCCTTTCCTGCGCCACATGGCCCCCCCGAGCACCTCCCCGACCACCTGCGCAGCAAGGGCGAAAATTCCTGAACATCCAAGTCATAACATTGATTGACACATGTTTTCTTTTGAAGCCAGGCACTGAGCAGTACAAAGCTGGCATCTCAAAGTCTAGTAACTCAGCCAAGCACACAGAAGCTTGATGAATACTGGTACCCAACCAAACACAACAAGGCAGGAGCAGCTTGTTAATTGACTACGCGGAAGCATGGCACTGGACAGCACGCTTAACTTTCCTTGATCAATACTGTACAGTATTGTGTATTACGGAATGATGTGATACATCTCAAATTTGGTCACACATTACAGCCAGGCACTTAACTACACGTAGCAGGGCTGCAAAGTTTAAGTGTGCATCAAACCCACAGTGAGCGACTCACATGCATCTCGGTCTTGTGAGACATGTGTGCCTCTAGCTAGTTGTGCTTGCGCGCCACGGGAGCCTGCAAAAAGTCCGCATAGAGCCTACCAGTGAGTTCCTCACGCAGTTAATGAGTTCGTCAACCTATTGTGTTTGTCAAGCAACTCCTTTTCATAAATTAATGTGGGGAGTGGTCACTGTGTAGTTTTTTCTTTTTGTTACCACACATACAGCCAGGCACTTAACTACACGTAGCAGGGTTGCAAAGTTTTACCCAAGCACAAGCAGGATCAGCTTTGAATGTCTGAAACTTAGCCAAGCACGAAGATTGATGAATTCTGCCAGGCCAACAAGCACATCAAGTCAGGAGCAGCATAATTAATTCTTATATAAATATGCACTGAAACTCAAAATGAAAGGAAATTGCGCTATGCACTACGTGCTGCGCAATGCAGACTGTGCCATCAAATGGTATACACCCCCTCATTCAAGATGGTGCAGACATGAACCCTTTGAAACCTACCCATCTAGCTAAAGGTAAAGGTCTCTGCCTTTACCCCCAGGGAGGGCTTGAGAAAGTGTGGACTCCAGGGTCTCCCAATCAAAGCCTTCCACCAGGGAGTGCAGCTCTGCACGCACGATGGGACGGAGTACTGACGGGGCACCCATGCGCTCGAGGCGGCAAAGAGCGCCATCCACAGCGCCAAAGCGCCAATAAGGAGGGTACTGGGTGCTGGGGGACGTGTGAAGCAGGGCGCCTAGGGCGTCTTCAACTACCCTTGTCAGTCTGCATGCAAGGAGACAGGTTGGAAAACTAATTAGAAAGTGCATCGTCCTTCCTAGAGGTGTTGATGATTTGGTATTGCTTGTTGAATGACAAAATAGTTAATCTGGACCAGGTGAGACTTGTGTACTTAACTAATTTAGAGCATTTAAACAGGGTGTTTTTTTACCGGCACAAGGAGGCTGACTTACACAGACGAAATTAGTGCATTCCTCTATTCTCTCTTATCGATGATATACCAGCATAATTAACATAGCGCATCCTCTGGCATCCACCCTTTAAAAGCCTTGCAGAACTGTTCAGCATCATCACTTAAAGGAGCAGTAAGAACAAAGGAGCAGTAAGAACACCCCACTCGTTCTTCTTTCTGCTGGCTCTCGAAGACCAGCTCCAACACCACAGCATCCTGGCCACACAGGCCCTTTTCCTGGACAATCTTGATGAAATGCTGGGCAGTGGCCTAGGAGTAAAAAGGACGTGCACATAAATGCAAATGAAGTGCAAACTGACCTGGATTCCGAATTGATTTTAACTAAGTGAGCATCCTGTGTATCTCACTCGAATAAGCATTGTCGACATATGGGCAGCAATCTCAAATTTTTTAATCAGATCTCTGCCTGAGCGCACAACTCCAGCTCCCTCATTTGCACTTGTTACACCCACCTTCACTTGTTGTTTGTCAATGTGATATATCTGGGTTTACCCTGGTACCTACCTGTTCGTTGTCTGGGGGTGGCGGAAACGTGCCGTCCAGCCTGCAATTGTACACAGCAATGTATTTGACAGGCTAGATCCATCTTACAAACTCACGCGTTGCTGCTGTATACTCCCGCACAAAAGGGACGGACAGGAATGCTTCGCGTAGCGTCCGCTCGGCTATCTGGGTAACAGTCCTGACAACGTGCCCAGGCACCGCCTCTGCAATCGCGATTGATGCAGATACCTTGGCTTGCATGCCTTTGATACAGATATAAAGTCTCATTTTTGCTGAAATATTAAATTTTTTTGGCTTGCCTGCTTTTTTCAGTCTTTGCTTATCACTTTTCACTTTTCGCCTTTCACTTTTCACTTTTAGTCTTGGGAAGTGCTGCAAAGTCTGCTGGGTTTACCCTCACAGCAAGGAAGGATAGAGGAAGAAGCGGATCACGAGCAAGGTATATGATACATCCGTCCACACCTACCATTGGGAACGTCACCAGGATGTTTTCATAGCCAGTTCCTGAGAGGAAAAGCCAACAGTTCGATATACTAATAAGGTTGCATCGATTATGTTTTTAGTAAGGAAAAGCTCTCAAATTGGCTTTCTGGGACCGAATGCCCGAAATCCCTGCCAAAAATTAGGCCATGATGCCACAGAGGCCCAACGGCTAGCCCCAAACATCTTAATAAATCTAGTTATAGGTATAGAACAATGTTTATGAAAAGAAAGGTGCCGCCCCCCTAGCATGAAGACCCTCATGCTTGGGGTTCGGTAGTCGGGATCCTCCTCAGACTAAAGCAGGCACAGTGGGAGCGGTGTAATGCTGAGGTAGTGCAAGCAGTGTGCTTAGTAGACCTTTCTATAGGCTTGCACCGAGTGACTGTGTTGGTAGAGTAGCACGGCAGGTTTCAGTGCTGT
>Ga0307948_1000513_pt1 | contig 26736 bp, 23 predicted proteins | sample OrgLakmetagen280_FD_201824 | JGI IMG/M metagenome (GOLD analysis project Ga0307948, IMG submission 201824) | Saline water microbial communities from Organic Lake, Antarctica - #280 | ecosystem: Environmental > Aquatic > Non-marine Saline and Alkaline > Saline | place: Antarctica: Organic Lake...
GTTGATCTGCAAGTATGCACGGGTGCTAAAGCGTTGCGGACAGGGTAGGTAGGGTTAACATGGGGTTTAAGTCTGCAGTTATGCATAGAAGGGGGTAGGGTGTGTAGGAATTGAGAGGAAGGATGTAGACCTGCAGGTATGCATGGGAGGGGGCAGGGTGTGTAGGGTTGGCACGGGACATAGGATGTAGGCCTGCAGGTATGCATAGGAGGGGTCAGGGTGTGTAGGGTTTAGCCGGGACGTAGGATGTAGGCCTGCAGGTACGCATGGAAGGGGGCAGGGTGTGTAGGTATGCGGGTATGCATGGGACATGGGACATGGGATGTAGGTATGCAGGTATGCATGGGAGGGGCCGGGTGTGTAGGAATTGAGAGGTAGGATTTAGGTACGTGGGGTTTCGGGGGCAGGGCTTTGGGTGTTGATTATTGATTATGGGAAATGGGCGTCAAGGGTGAAGTGTTGAGCGGTTCTCAAATTGTATCTGAGCAATGCAATCACGTTGAGCAATGTAATCACGTTTCGGGCTATGTTGACTGTATGTTGCAAAACAGCATACTCAAGTACATGCATCTATTGTTGCATACGTACCTGCATCTGAGGCCATGCTAGGTCCACTATGTGTTGCGCCTCAGCGTCAGTGATGAGGTTGTGGAGGATGAACGCCCTGTGCATGCACATGATGAATGCTGCATGTGTGCCAAGGTTTATCTGGGAGCACATTTGTGAAACATCAATGAGCCACTGAGCAAGCCAACAAACAAGCCTCGCAGTAGCTACAATGCGTGAGACTCTCGTTGTTGGCCTGCAAGTATAGCTAATAAAAAAGGAGGAGGAGAGCTCGTATGGATTTGAGCGTTTCCTCCAAAACTGGTAGTACAAAGGGCACAGAAATTCAGCCCAAGTTAAGATCCACGGACCCCGTAAGGAGGTAGAAGTATCTGGATATATGATGCGTTCAGCCCAGGAACAACACATGACAGGTGGAAACGCGCTAAAGGGCAATATTCAGAGCGAGGAATTAACTACGTGCAGAACCATTGGATGGAAGGCAGACATACCTTGGTCTCCAGGAGATGGTCTCAATCCACGTTCCAGGGTCTGTTGTGAAATCCGCTGAAACTTCTCCTTTCCATCCTAACATAGGAACATCAATACGCAGAATCAGATTGAAATTAGACAAGTGCATACAAACAGAAAGGCAGCAGTCCAAAATGGTGTGTATGCACAGAAGCCACAATTGTTTCGCAACTGCGTCAGCAAGTCAAGGTCTGTTCTCTGCTGCACAAGACTAACGCTGATACAGGTATAAAACAACAAAAACGCTGTTACAGGCTGGAACAAGACACGTGAAAGAAGCATGCACAATGTAGCGCGATTGCACAAAACGGCGAGTGTTGGGCACGCGCATGCACAATATGGAGCATGCAAGAACACACGTGCAATTCGTACCAATGAAGGGCTCATCGTTCTTGTCATTAGATTCTGTGTTGGGCAAGAGGAGGGCAATGGCAAGGACAAGATGTGCTGCAACGCTTATTGCCCTGAACATCCTGGAAGCATGTCTCGCTAAGAGAGAGGCTGAGCTGAAGAGTAATTTAACTAATTATAAATTAAATTCGAAATGCTGCTGAATTTACAACAGCAAATCGAGGCATTGCCTTTCTTTTTCTTTCCTCATTATAATGCAAAGAAATTCTGCCTAATATTGTTTTGGAATTTTCCTACGACGACCCTTCACCGCAGATAAATCAAGTGGGCGCGAAAAATTACTAGTATTCAATATAAGGGCTCCGCCCGCCAAATTTTCTGTTATTTCTTCAATTTATTGCCCTTTTATGTATGTTTCCGTTCCTGCAATTATGCAGAAAGAGGGTTAGTTGTGCACTCGCTTTGCACCATGCCATGCAGACCCTTTCTTGCTTTAAGAACGCGACCAGAAAGTCGCGGACAGGCAGAAGCAAATCAATGCACGGACCTCCCCTCACTGCCAGAGCTTCCCATAATCCATTTAGTGTGCTCCGAAATAACAATACCAAACAAAAAACAGTGGCATTCGACAGCAACAAAAAGTGGCCGGCCAAAAATTCCTCCTCATCGGTTTCCATGCAGCCACAGAAAATCACGGCGCACGATAACTGCACAATTCTGAACGGAATCAAGTAAGAATCGAAACAGTAAATTCCTCATATTTACGCCGTCACGACGTGCCGCCTTTCCAGCCCTTCTCGTCGCCAAAAGTCCGACCCTCACAACTCGCCGCGAAACCGAGCACGGAGACTAAAGGCATGCCAGTTTAATTGTCTATAGAATCTTAAGCGGAACGGACGCCAAACCGCGGAGCTATTCAGGCCCAAAGTCCGCCCAACTGTAACGACGCAGGTCGTAATAAATCAGAAAATATCAGATTAAATCAGATACAATCAGATGTAACAAGCACACGTGAGTACTTTTCGACAATCCGAGAGAATCCATCCGAGGGAATCTGTCAGGATAGTACAAATACTCAGATTTCGGGGTTGTCAGTATTATTTTATTTCCGTCAACCGAATAGCTGAGAGGTCATCGGTACGCCTTGCGGGTTCAAATCCGTCTGTCCCATCTTCGAATGTTACACCAACCGAATCGCTTGAAACCCGACCTTAGCACAAATTTCTGAAAAGAAATTTGGGTGTTTTATAACCAATACCCAAATTCCTGACAAGAAGTACCCAAATTTTCTGACAAGAAATTTGTGCTGAGGTCGGTCTTGTCAGAAATTTGGGTGTAATGGCGATTTTATTTTATCCAGGTCGCCCTCCTGGCACTGCTGGGAGTTACTAAATGGCGCTTAGTAAAAGCACACTCCGGAGGATCCAGCTTCAAAAGCAGAGCAATGACACAGCACTCTCTCACTCGTCATCAGATGGAAAAAAATCACGCAAAGTAAGGAAGGTGGGGATGCTTGACAACACCCTTCTGACCAGTTATATTGCTGGGGAAACACACAGAGCACGTCTTTAGCTTGCGGAAAATTTTGTTGGCTATCTACATGTCGTCCTATGCAAGGCCGTTTCGGCTCTTAGTGTAGGTGTACGCAGTTGAAAACTCCCACACGCCATAGCACCACGCAAAGCTGTTGCTGAAAACATGGATGGCTTTCCTGCGGATGCGTGAAAGTAAAGGGAGCGGTCTATGGCTTTTATTTTGCCAGGGAGAAAATGCGGGATGACACAGATTGCCAATACATCTTGTTAAATAAGAAGAGTTAAGTACAAGAAAGTTGAGTCAGCGGATACAAACCAACACATATTTCCTGGTAAATAATATGCTGGCATTTGTTAAGCGAGGTAGCAGTCAAACTTTTTGGGCAAAAATTAACCAGCTTTGTAGAATTGCTGCCACCTTACCAGCGCATGGATGTGCCAAACAAGGGCCACACCAGCATGGCAAGAGGGTAGTTTGGGGCAGAAGACATGGGCTGAGGAGGCTCCGAGGCGGCAGCAGATGCTGTGGCATCCCAGTCTGAGTAAGGGGCGCTGGTGCTGCCTGTATGTTTGATAAGTGTAAATTACCACCTTCATTGAGATGTGTGAGTTCCCACCTTAGTAAAGATTATGGGTAGGTTACCACCTTAAAAATGGTGTGCAGGAATACTGAATTATTAGGACGTGTCTGTTTATGTGCAACGCTCAAAAAGTAAGACCCAATTAAACAGACATAAATGTCAGCTGCATCAACTTCCTGCGTTAACGTTGCACGGGCAGCGCAGGCTTGATTCTACACATCACACTTTGGCCATACATTATGTACAACCAAAGGGAGCTGCTCACACAGCAACGCACCTGGAAGGATTGCTCCGTCCTCCAGCGCACCCGCGGTCAAAAAGGAAGCAGGGAGAGAGCTCGTGGAGTTCATCTTGTTTTGACAGGCAGCACCTGGAATACCGATTTATTTGCTAGCAGTATGACATTGCTAGCAGTATGACATAGCAGTGTGACATTGCTACCAGTACGACATTCAATTATCGTCCCCCCCATATTTATGGGGGGGGGAGCACATTTTGAACATTTTCATTCAAACCTACTGGCGCGCCCATATTAAATCGGCATATGGGCGCCAAAAAGTTTAAACTACAAAGAGATGTTTAATAAAGTGAGTTCTCGCTATGCTAATCGCTATCCACAAAAATCTAGTCTTTTTGCTCCTAAAAATTTGCTATCAATGAGATCTGATGGTAGATTTCCTTATACTACAGAGCAATCTTCAATAAATATTTCATCATCTATAATGGGAGAATTTAAAACCACTTTTTGAAAATCATATTGGTTACGTTTAAACTTAAAACCCTATTTTAAGAAAATAAAAACGTCTCTTAAAGATATAAAAGAAACCCCTTGTTATTCTACAAATATAAACTCATCTTCACGGAACTAAAAACAAAAATGCCACTCTTTAAGCAATCATGACACAGCTGTCAAAGCTGATCAAACTGATGCCACTCTTTACGCAATCATGACACAAACTAATAAATGACAGAAGCAACGACACAAGCAATGACACAAGACAATGACACAAGCAAATGACACAAACTAATAAATGACAGAACTAAAAACATGAATGCCACTTTTTAAGCAATCATGACACAGCTGATCAAAGCTGATCAGACTGACACAAACTGCTGACACAAACTAAATGAGCACTCCATCAGACATGCATCTGCACTCATAAAAACAAGGTATGCACTGCAATATAACACAAGCAACAACAGTCAAGGTTTGGGTCTGGGTGCTACGGCACACAACCCCCCTGACCCACATTATTTCTTTTTAATATTTTGCGCGGTGGGGGGTTGCCTGGTGCGGGCACCTATGTAGCCCCCTCCCTTAATCATGCTGGCTGTGTCATCACTACCAGCGAAGTCTTTTCTTTTTTCTTTTCTTAAAGCAATCATGACACATCTGTCAAGGACCCCAGCAAGCTTGCACCTGTGTGTACAAGGCTCACCTGAACAGGGAAGTGAGCGCCCCCACGGCTCAAGGTCAAGATGTGGGGGGACCTACAAAATGAAGAGAGGCAGAGCTTGAGCACAGTTTGATCGGAGATTTTTCCACCTTCCACTGCAAAACGCGTTCCGTATCAATGGAATGTCCATACAAAGCCGCTTCTCCTGTTTTTACCCATGACATGAAACACATGCGCAATGTCACACTTCTGCCCTGCATTATCCCACGGATAAATCACGTATTTTGTGAGGAAAAGGTTACTAAAACATAAAACGCACGGCCTTTAACTTACATGCGTGATACCGCTCAGCATCTGCACCAGTCCCACCACACCACAGTAATATGCAGTGATGGCTAGAAGGCCCACAATAAGCGCTCGCCGAATACCAAACGTGGCGGCTGCCCTATAGGCCTGTGTTGTGTAGAGCAATTGTGCAAGCAGCTCTGGGCTTGTGTACTCACTTTGATCTGGAGGAAAACCTTGTACTCCTTTTGATTTATTTGGGATAATTCTTTTGATTACAAAAATGCAAACAAAATATCCCAAACAGACCGTATTTTAAATTTGAGTGGACAAGATTCCAAAACGCTTGGCGAAAACGAGTGAGCCACCCACCCACCCACCCCTGCCAGAATGGCGCTGTGCATGCACACGTGCGTCAGGGTGAACACCACAAAGTTAAGGGTGCTCGTGAAGGAGCCACACAAGGCTGGTGAGGAGCCACACGCCAGAGCTAGGACTGCGATCACAGTGCCTCCACCTCCGATCTCACATGCCACCTGAACATCGGGAGAAATAGCGGGAAAGGAAAAGAAATGTCACAACACGATCAAGTACGGACAACGCATGCCGTTGTTCAAGAGTTTGCTGCTGGAGGCTTTCATTAAAAGCGCACAAGGCCCTCCTATTTCAACGTACTTGCACTGCACCATTACTGCCACTCCCACACCCCTCTGCTACTCCTTAAACTTACCTCCCTCTTCATGTACTGTCCATGATGTGTCAATGTCAAGCGCCTCACGAGTCTCCGCTTTTCTTGCAAGGCACGGATGTTGGACTCCACCTGCGAAGAGAAGGAATAAGCGCAGGCAGGGATATAGACAGACCAGGAAAAACATACTGATAGTATATCCAGTCACGCACAGATCTAGTAGTATCATTATTGGCATGGATTTGTCTTAGCTCTGAGAGTCCCTACAACCAACCAGCAGAACAAACATGGGGGAGGTTACCGTGACTGGGATGCAAACAAGATAAGGTGCTAAGGGGACGGCTACTGTTGTATCAAGTAAGCACACGTTGATGGCAGGCATCGCTAACATAGCCAGTTAAAACTTGCGTTTAAGTAAAAACCAAGCAGTCACTTTTGCTCATTTAAAATATGCAGTGAAGCTGGATTTCAATGATTTTGGCTTGCTTGCACCCGCACCTGCAGTGCTAGATCCCCGCGCACCGTCAGCAAATTACGAAATATGCTGTGCAGATACCTGAACACAGGAAACGAATTTGCACTCAGCACACAGTGGAAGCTCTGAAGGACGGTGCTTACAAGCCTGCATCCACGCGACTTCTTTTTGTTTCAAGAACTCGGTGAATATGACGAACTTGGCTTTAAAACAACTTCTTTTCACTCCTCACTCTTTCATCCCGTCACACACCTATTGGTGCATGAGACACGGGCCACATCCTTCAGCCCTGACCGGATCTCTTGTGACAGCGTGCGCGGAACTGGTGGTGCTGCTGCTGTGTGCTGCTGCTGATCAGGCGGGCAGTCGTGCTGGGGGGAAGCGATAGTGGACGTGCATGTCCTATGTGCTGGCTGCACACCAACACCAATGGTGCCTCTAGCTGTAGTCCTCCGCCGTAGCAATAATGGCTGCTGCTGCGAGGCGCTGCTGCTGCCAGGGAAGGCGTCAATACTTACAAGGCAGTGCAGGAAAATCTTCTCCACAATTTCCGTGGGCATCTGTTGAAGGGACGTGCGCTCCTTGCCGCTGGCAGACCTTTCATGGCTCTCACTCTCATCAGCAGGGAAGAGTGCAGAAGGAGCAGTGGAGAGGCCAACAGCCAGGTGATCTCCCACTCGTGCTTTCCGCTGGGGGTGCTGGCTAGCATGCAAACTACTCTTCTGGGCATATGCCTCTTCCACTGCGGACTCAAAAGCTTGCAGCATATTGAGAGTGCTCTCGGCAGCAGAATGCGAGCGGAAAAGACAGTGTTAAATTATTTTAAATTGCAATGTTAAAATTTTGTTTTCAACCTGTACCAGTCCTCTGTGACGGAAAAATCATTTATTATTTCCCGGAGTTTGGAAATTTGTCTTTTCCAAGTTCTTGGGGAAAATTCAATTGGTCTTCTATACCATGGACGCAAACAATCCATTCCAGGTGATAAGTGTGGCCCATTTTTAGCTACACCACATAACTGCTTACAGCGGGTGCACACACGCACGCACGCATGCGCGCACGCACACACGCACAAGCACATACGAACGCACGCACGCACACGCACACACGAACGCACGCACGCACACGCACATGACTGCGTGAATGAGCCCGCATTCCATAAAACTCGCACCACAAGTAATAATCCACCACAAACCACACATAAATGTGCGCAGAGATATGCTTGTACAATAACCTCCTCGCCCACGACCCCTCAGAACACCGAAAGCGCTGCACCCCCCCAAACAACATTATTAACAAGAGGGAGGAAAAATAAACGGCGTGCTAGGAGCTCAAGCCCACCACCCACTTTGTCTACTCCTAAGCAGCCCAGCATTGCTTCAGGGAGGACGACCGTCCTGCTTGATTGTGCAAAGCGTGAGGCCAACCTTACGAAGAGGCTGGGGAATCCGCCAGGGGTTGCTGAGAAGCTCGGCAGCGCACCTCTTCGTCTCATATTTGTTGGGCACAATCCAAGCGAGGCGCGCTTGTCGTAACTGCTTTTTCACTTGCCTGCATTTGTATCTTTCCGGCTGCATTTTTTGAACGCAGCAGAACCTTGCTTATTTTATTTGCTGTCTGCACAGGCTACATGGCAACTTGGGCATGTTTACGCGCACCCAAGTAATCACATGTGGCGTTTGCTGATCCAAACAGGTATTTTGTCAATTGTGCAGCTGCAAATGTTTTGCGTAGAGCCGTGTGATGTCTAGCAAATACTATGAGACTGACCTGCCCCACACCATAGCGTAGCACTTGCATTATAAGTCAACACAAATAAAACCACATCGCATAGAACAGAGCAGCGATGTGGCGATAAGCACGAAGTTTGAGACTGACCTGGCCTACACTTGGTTTCGGTTAGCTGTCGAGCTTTTCAATAGTATGCATATACCAACAGTGTCACTTTGCGGAGGGTGGTCCAGGCTGATCTCAATTTACAGCCTCGTTCAAGTGCCTGCTGGACTGCCCGATAGCTGAGCGCTTTTCAAGGACTGCGTGGGCGTGATTTGTATGTACAAGCTGTACAAACTGGGCGTGCTATTCCCATGCAAGAGTTTACTGCAGACTTGAAGCATAGGATGAGAGGTGTTTGGAGAGACGCTGAGTTGGTGGACCTCATCACGCACAACAATAAAATGGCCACTTATCATTCTTAGTTTGCCATTTTTCTTAGAAATGAGCGTATGCCGACTATTGTACCACGGTATCTTCATCTAGATCTGTCCAAATATGTTATGCACAATGTAAGTAGACTCCGCTTGCGTGCGCATACTTTAAAAAGTTAAGGCAGCAGCGTGGCTTGAAGATGGTTAACACGTATGTGACCAATGTCCTGGTGGAGATGAACATGTTCAGAACGAGGTGCATGCTCTTTTATTTTGCCAAGACCATCGGTTTTGTGAGCTGAGGAAACATTATTCCTTTTTGTTTACGCCTTATTTTGAGGATTTATCAGCGGCCCAACCCTTTTTGCTGCAACAGGTCAACAACCGACTTGTTCATAATTTTCTTATGTTTTAACTTCCCCCTTCCTTTCTTTTTTTTTCCATTTGTAGGAGTTGTAGAAATGGTTGAAACAAATCTATATACATCTCTGTTTGGCCAATCCCTACACACAGGGATAGCACCCCCAGGCACGACAGGTGCAGAAGCTGATGACTCCATGCCTGCCTCCGTTGGCGTGGTGAGTTTCAATAACATGTTCCTTTTATCACCAGCAATTTGTACGACGCTCATCACTTGTGTTTTTGCAGTCCTTTGAAGTATGTGTACCCTGTCCATTTATTTTCAGCAGCAAAATGCTTTTGTAACATGAAGTATAAATCAAGCAACGGGACAGCATTTGCACAATACAGTAGTGCTGCCCAGTGTAATTCCATACTCGCTATTAGCATGTCTAGGCCGATCATTAACATCAGACTTTCCTAGGTTGTGTCTGAAGGAAGAAAGAACTTCCCTCCTCTCAGATACCTACAGTTTACAGCATTGGGGGGAACAGGGAGCAAGCTCCCTGCTGATTATGGTGCACAAGAGTTGCGTTGTTTTTGTCCTCCCAAGCACAGCCCTTGTGCCTGTTTTAAATCAAAGGCGAGGTGTAGCATTTATATTTGTAAGTTGCTCCCCCTCTTCTATGATCCCAACCTTAATTGTATTGGTTGCGCACTACGGTTTAAATTCCTCCTGCCTTTCTGCTTTCACAACTTCACTTGATGCCGCTGCGCCAATGCTATTGAAAACCAGGCATGCATGCCTAATTGTCTGTCTGTAGCTTAACGCTTTTCTATTAGCCCTCCCATTGTTATATTGCAGCCTTACCTCCTTCTCCTGCCAGCTTTTCAGAACTGGAAACCCACCTCATTATACCCTAATACCTAGTTGCTTATAATTATATCATTGATCTGGTCACCAGATTTTTAAATGCCAAACGCCATGAAACATGTGCCTGTAACCTTAATTCTCATTAACTGCATGAGAGAAGTAAAACAGCTATGCGAACAGTAAACGACGCATCCCAGGTACTTGCTTTCCAAAATTCACGGATGTCGGCAGCGGCCGAACAGACACCCTTTAGCTCTTACAGCCCTCGTCCTCTGTTATAAATATATATAAGTATAAAAGGATAAACAACAAAAGAAGGTAAATTCGCTCACCACATAAACCTCGTACTTGGCTTTAGGGTTTCACGGATGTTGGCAGCGGCCATCCAGGCACCAAGAGCTCTGACTTCCCCACACAAGTGTTTACGCAATGGAAAGAGGTAAGGGACCAGCTCTGCTCTTACTTGCGGAAGGGAAAGTAAAACTACGACAGGCAAAGAAATTCACATCACACTTTAATTAAGGGAGAAGAAGGAAAACTAGGCAGGCAGGGAATATCACACCCAACATTGATCAAGGAAAAGGAGTAAATTTAGTTGTGAACACCGTTTAATGCCTCCCACTAGTTCATTTTTATTATGAATCCGGAGAGGGCTTATGATTTGCACCACAGTGGTTGGTTGCCACAGTGGTTGGATGACGCGGAAGGTGACTTGACTCCCGTTGTTTTCTCTGAACTTTATTTCTGTGCTTTGTCTGGCTTACCATAGACGCCTCCCCTTTTGTTTAGCTAGGTATGGTGACAGGCTTTTCTCTTTATAGCGATGTAACCTTACTTTACCTTACCTTGTGGTTTGCAATCTTTTCGCACCACAGTGATCGGTTGACGCAGAAGGTGACGAATTCTGCTGCCTGCATACTCAAATTTCGTTTCCTCCCTGTTTCAAGTTGGTTGTTTTAAGTTGGTTGACGCGGAGGGTGACGAATTATGCTGCCTGCATACTCAAATTTCGTTTCCTCCCTGTTTTAGGTTGGTTGACGCGGAAGGTGACGAATTATGCTGCCTGCATTATGATTAGTATGATACTCAAATTTCGTTTCCTCCCTATTTAACGCAGGAGAAATGCAGTGACAGCTGCACTGTGTGGCATTTTTCAATTGCAGTACTTTTGTTATCACACCTGCAGGAGTTTAATGCACGAATGCAAGCCCACATCAGGAATGCCTGTGCAAGCATAGGTGGGTTTTCAGGTCAAAACTCATCACAGCAGTCACCCATGTGTTTGGGCATGATTTGTGTTGATTATCTAAGCTGCTGAACGGTTTTGTGGTGCACCCACTTTAGTGGCCTTCAGTGGCAAGCATCACACACACACACATACACACACGCATTTTTTTTGTCAATGTAGGCTGTGTGTGTGGGTCCTGTGGTGCACCTGCCCTCGTGGCCTTCAGTGGCAAGCGTCACTTTGTGGATCTCATCAATGCCGGAAAGTGAGTTACTTATATATTCATGCATCGTGTAAAGAACATAGTTGGCATCTGCCAGGATCTCCTTTAGGGGCGTTTCAAAGCGTGCCCTTGTGTGTGTGTGTGTGTGTGTGTGTGTGTGTGTGTGTGTGTGTGTGTGTGTGAGTGTGTGTGTGAGTGTGCGTGTGCGTGTGCGTGTGCGTGTGTGTGTGTGTGTGTGTGTGTGTGTGTGTGCGTGTGTGTGTGCGTGTGCGTGTGCGTGTGCGTGTGCGTGTGTGTGTGTGTGTGTGTGTGTGTGTGTGTGCGTGTGTGTGTGTGTGTGTATGTTTGTGTGCCTTTGCCAATATACTAGCACCTATTTGTATGTGTTAGACAGGGTGTACTCTTGTGTGTTGTGAATGTGGGTGTGCCTTTGCGCACAAGTGTACCTGTGTGTATACATGTAAGTAGTGTGATTTGAATATAGGTATATTGGAAAGTGAGTAGCGTGCCTTTGTTTGTATATGAACCTTTGTATTGTAAACTTTGTGTATACGCACCTGAATGTGCGTATGAATGTATGTGAATTCAAAAATGGATGTTATAAATTGCACGGATGTCTGCAAGCGTTTGCACGCTACCTTACTATTGGTATGGTCACTGCCAGACTCCAGTATAGGTAACGGGATCTGACTCCAGGTAACGTGACCAGACTCCAAAGTAGGTAACGCGATCTGACATGTTCAGTGATCTGACAAGTTAATTCTTCACGCACAGCAAACCCGATTAGACAACAAATGGATTTGGACAATTTGGCGCATCACGGCAGGCTGTTAGAAAGAAACAAAAAATGAAAAGACTTTGTTAGTAGTGATGACACAGGCTGTGCTGTTTTGCAATGTGATTGATCCGTCTCCCTTTCGCAAGGTGGGTTCAAAGATCTCTTCATTGGCATCAAGGGCCATAGCCAGGGCAATTAACAAGAGCGTTGCAACAATGACCTTTGCCGTTTCTGGCGCATGCTTTTTACTGCACCGACAAGGCAAGTCCCAAAAAGTGCGAACAGTTGACATTGGCCCGCAGCCAGCACACTAAGCAAGAGCGTTGCAGCTATGACCTTTGCCATTTCTGGCACATTACTTTCCTACACAGACAAGGCAAGTCCCAGAAAGTGTGAACAGTTGACATTGGCCCGCAGCCAGCACACTTAACAAAAGCGTTGCGACTATGACCTTTGCCGTTTCTGGCACATGCCTTTACTGCACAGACAAGCCAAGTCCCAAAAAGTGCGAACAGTTGACATTGGCCTGCAGCCAGCACACTTAACAAGAGCGTAGCGACTGTGACCTTTGCCGTTTCTGGCCTTTTCTGCACAGACAAGCCAAGTCCCAAACAGTGCGAACAGTTGACATTTGCCCGCAGCACACTTAACAAGAGCGTTGCAACTATGACCTTTGCCATTTCTGGCGCATGCCTTTCCTACACAGACAAGGCAAGTCCCAAAAAGTGCGAACAGTTGACATTGGCCTGCAGCCAACGCACCTGCTCCCTCCAGACTGGCCTTTCCCAGCATCGACTCAGGTCAGTGAACTGAAGATTACTCTGCGGATCCTGGATGGTTGGCCATGTGTAAATTCCCTTCCAACATTCGGTAAAGCCGAGCCGGGAAAATGAGTGAAAATAGATTGAGTGAGTGAATGAAGACAAACTAGTCAAATAGTGGGAAAACGGAAGACTGCAGGCAGAGAAGTCCACTCTTCACGTTGACTAAGGAGAAGGATCCCCTTAGGTGTATTAAAAGGTACCTTGAAACTCACCTGTTAATTCACCTGTTAACTCACATGTTAACTCACATATTAACTCGCCTGTCAACTCACCTGTTAACTCACATGTTAAGTCACCTGCCTGTTAACTCACCTGTTAACTTACCTGTTAACTCACATGTTAACTCACACACAGTGTGTATACACACATACACACATACACACATACACACACGTACACACACGTAACTACTCCTTCAGCAGCAACCCGAACGTTGCCTTGAGTGTGTAAGCTCACCGCAGGCTGCTATTTCCCTCCTGCACAGGTTTGGGTGTGCTGCAGCACAAGTGGCTCCTTTCCCTTGATTAATGTGGGGAGTGGCTTTTCATTGCCTGCTTATTTTTTTCTTTTTTCTTTTCCCCTTCTGCACAGGTTTGGGTGTGCTGCAGCACCAGTGGGGCAAGTCCAATGACCCAGGCACAAAGACTCCAGCCCTACCAGGTGTGCTAGGATTCCCTTTTAGAAAACAGGAAAAGACTCCGCTGGTAGTGATGACACAGTCAGCATGATTAAGGCAGGGGATTACGTAAGTGCCCGCACCAATATTTTGTCAAACAATGTTAAAACGGTTATTGACGAACCCTTGCAAAAGCAGTCTACTTAAAGGCACTTTTTAGGAGCAACACTCTTTGGGAAACTGACATTGCGGGCATGAGACTCGAGGAGCCGGCCCTACAACGAATGTAGAAAGGCTCACGCATAAACTGGGTATGCTTAGTTGTGTCAAATGTTGCCTCTTTTGTGGTGCCTAGCCCTTTCCCTTAATTTTTTTCTAGCAACTGTTTGGTTTGGTTGCAGGTTCTTCCCTAGCTTCCGCTCAGATGCCCCCTAGAGACGTGTAGTGATGTAACCTTGCCTTGCCCTTCCTGTAAGGAATTGGGAAATCAATTGATTGTCCAGGTAGTGATGCAAGAGGTAAGCTTACATTGCTATATATATATGCCTCAGGGGCATCTGAGCAGAAGTTTGGGGAAAAGCCTGTAACCACACCTAGCTAAACAAAAAGGGCGTCCAAGAGGAACAAAAGAAAGACAACTGAGCAAGAGAAGGGTAAAGAAAAGATTAAGTTTGGAGACGAAAAGGGGAGTCGCGAGAGGAAATTAATTGACAGTCCAGGCAGTGAGATCCTCCTCAAATTATTGTGGGCATGATAAAGGGTTTACAAAGGGTTACAAAGGGGTAACCGACAGCCACATATGTTGGGCTGATAGGCATTGCTGGATCAGCCAGCGTAAAGTGAACGTGGGCATGATGAAACAGTGGGTAATGGAAAAGCATTTGAGCCTGCTTCCTGGCAAATGTTGGGTTCAAAGTATGTGGCGTAATTGTCCCATGTTGGTTCAAAGTATGTGGTGTAAGTGTCCCATGTTAATTCAAAGTATGTGGTGTAAGTGTTTCATGTTGGTTCAAAGTATGTGGTGTAAGTGTCCCATGATGGTTTAACGGATGTGGTGTAATTGTCCCATGTTGGTGCAAAGGATGTGGTGTAATTGTCCCATGTTGGTTCAAAGTATGTGGTGTAAGTGTCCCTTGTTGGTTCAGAGTATGTGGTTTAAGTGTCCCTTGTTGGTTCAAAGTATGTGGTGTAATTGTCCCATGTTGGTTCAAAGCATGTGGTGTAATTGTCCCATGTTGGTTCAAAGTATGTGGTGTAATTGTCCCATGATGGTTCAAAGGATGTGGTGTAATTGTCCCATGTTGGTGCAAAGGATGTGGTGTAAGTGTCCCATGTTGGTTCAAAGCATGTGGTGTAGTTGTCACATGTTGGTTCAAAGTATGTGGTGTAAGTGTCCCTTGTTGTTTCAAAGTATGTGGTGTAATTGTCCCATGTTGGTTCAAAGCATGTGGTGTAATTGTCCCATGTTGGTTCAAAGCAACTGCCACAACTGCCACGAAGCAATCCAGGTATTATGTGTAAAGCCAAGTATTTGGTTTAAAGCTAATTGTTGGTAGTCCAAACCAGCTGCCCTGACGGTCCCATATAGCAAGCAAAATGTTGCAGGGGACGTAAGCAGTGTTTATCTATAGGTTTGGTTGAAATTATGTGTACACACCGTATATATAAGGTTATGTATGGAAGTTCCCTGCTCATGATTCCATATAACTAGGGTTGGCCAGAACCTTGTTCATACGGTGTATATACGTTATTTTTTGTAGGGAGATCACCAAATGTACGGTCACATTCGGCTCATCGGTGTATGCATACTATTTTGGCCAACCCTACGTATAAACACCATCATATGTATGTGGATGGTTCTAGCCAACCATCCCCTGACTGCCTTTATCAGGCAGATCTAATCAATACTAAATTACTGTTTGGAAAAACTCAGTGATGTGGGTGATAGAAAAGCCTCTGCATGTTGATTTTGGAAAAGGAGCCACTTTGGTACCGGGTACTGTAAAACTTCTTCACCCAAAAAAAGATGAAATGTATATATATGTATATGTATATGAAGATTTTTGCAGGATTGGCCTGGAACTGGAACCTGATGAGAGATGGTAATGGAAAGGGCACGTCTGGTATGCACAAGTTTGGCAGCGTAATTAACAGAATGCAATGCAATGAAATGAAATGAACCTTGGAAGCGCAAGAGTTTTGGACTGGCTTCTGAACTTTGGCCACCATTTATAACCTGGCATTTATTTTGATCGCTGTAAGGTAGTAAATATTCTAGAAGTATAGTATATAATATTTACTTAGTATTCAAACATACTAACGCATGCATGCTCATACGCGCGCGCGCACACACACACACACACACACACACACACACACACACACACACACACACACACACACACACACAAACACACACACACACACACACGCGCACACGCACACGCACACACACACACACGCACACACACACGCACACATGCACGTGCAAAACGTTCTCTCACGCGCCCGATTGCACAGGCCCTTGCAGACACCCTGAAGCCCTTGCCCTGGCCCAGAGAAGGATTGCCACGCTGTTTACTGCACAATTAAAATACTGCTTGTCGGTTTTGGAAACAGATCTGCTCATAAGTGTAAAGATGTTTTTGTGCATGGTAGCTTATCAGCGCACAATTTAAAATACTGGTATACAGGTATGTATTCATACAAGGATGCCGTATGATGTGCAAAAAATAATGGCAGTTTAGCTTGCATAACAGAGCTTGCAGACAATATGTGAAAAGACAAATGTCCTGCTCACTTGTTTTTTTTGGTGTCTACATAGGGCAAGGGGGCTCCTTTTTCATAACTAATGTGAAGAGCAGTTTTCACTCCTGCGTAGTTTTCTTCTTCATAGGTCAAGGGGAGATAGCAAACTCTCTACTATGGGAAAACAGACCGAAAGTTACAAGTAAAAAGGGAGCAAGAGAGGCAGGCTGGAAGAAATAGGAGAAAGTAGGGGGCAACCAGGTTGATGGCAAGAAGGGCAAAACGTGTACATGAAGGTCAAGCACGGGAAGGATTGAAAGCCTGTGTACTTTGGTACCTATGTATAACAACAAAATTTAGGGAAACAGGGCTAGTAAGAAGTACAAAGGCAACGGGCTGAGGGCAAATCTAGCTATACAACCTCGAGGCACTTAACTTAAATCCACGGGAAGCTAAGAGTTAGCCAGGATAAATAAAAGTTGAGTCATTGTAATGACTGGTGCGCCAGAACCAACTCTGACACAGCCCAAGATCTCTAAAGAGTCCCCCTACAGAAGCGCAGCCGTGCCAGCACGTCAATCTCAACATTACGAGCCCAAATAGTAGGGAGACAAGAAAGGCAGCTAAAAGTCTAGACAACAAGAAATGGGCTGTTCTACTTAGGGCTGAGAGCAGGGGAAACAACCTAAAGCAAATTGGGGGGCACGCTATAGGATGGGAGCTACAGTGAAACAGCCAAGGAGCTGTTTGGCCGTGCATACACAAAAGGATGAGCCTGGCCTAGGTCAGAGAAATTGGAGGCACGACCTTAGCAAGCTGCAAAGTCCTTTACGGCTGCGAGGAGAAGATCCATTGCCCTAGTTTCTACTTCTGCAGGTTCTAAGCCTGTCCTGGCTAACATGCTAGACATCAAGCCCCTAGCTCTCAGCATGGCAGTCAGGGCAGCTAGGCACATAGCTTACCGCACTTCCTTCCTCTCTGTTTGGCATGGCTGCTCTAGCAGCCATACATGTTGTGGTAGCATTTGCACCCCCTCTGGAAGGTTGTGTTGTATGGCTTGTCTGATGGCAGAAGCTTCTGTGCACTTATTGTGCTACAGCTGTGACGGATTGCTCTGACGCAAATTTCCGCACATGTGCAAAACGCTACCAATCTGCCAATCTACCCTCAACCAACTTTGGGATACAAGAAAGGTACCCTTTTGGAACAATTTTCGCCACTTCCCAAACGCAATTAAGATATGCAGATCATTGCCATATGGAATTCTAACGGCAGAAACTGCCTTACGTACTGCCTACGACAAAAAATGGCTAAAAGAGCTTGTCAAGGAGATACCAGAGGCAAAGTGGGAAATCTATTGCGTTCATAGCGCCCCCACCCCTCTGCACTTTGCAATGAAAATGCTTCTGGTCTTATTAAAGTAGTTAACTACTAGTCAGAGACCACCATCATTAAACCCCACAAAGACCCCCAAGATAAGACGAGTACCCTGGACCGACCCCAATGCTCCGACAAAGGGACCCAAAACAGCTCCAGCCTGAACCTGATCCGTAAAGTACAAGATTAGCGGGACTGGATGATGACAGTCTAAACACGAAGAAGGGCACGACACCGGATCAGGTGTATACCACCTTGCCTAAACATTTCCCATTACGTGAACCCAAGAGGCGTAGGTAAAACCAATGCTATCTCATGTGCAGAGCTAGCAGCTGTAGCAGCCACAAATATTCACAGCTACTCGCATGGAGGATATACAGTCTTAGGTAGGTTAAGGTTACATCGCTATGTATGCCTCTGAGGGGCATCGGAAGCTTTGAAATCCTGTAATCAAACCAAAAAAGGTGCTTGAAAGAAACAAGGGAAAAGGGCTAGTAGGCACTCAGCCACAAAAGAGGCAACACTAGACACACGTTTAAAAAGGTCCTCAAACGAGTTATATTCCAATACTGAGGTGGGAAGACAAGCTGGCTCAATATGCAAAGGCTGACAAGATGTTCATGCAAACAGTCCAGCAGAATGTGTCCTCATCCTGAACAGTGTGCCTGTACCATTTGTCACAGATCCCGAGCTCATAAGGCCTTCCATTTCTGTTATGACGCATCCTTTGGACCAGAAAGCTATGGCCAGAAAGGTGAAGGCAATAAAGTGAACGGCTGAAATTGTTGGGAATATCCAAGTGAAGGTAGAGAGGCAACACAAGCTTGTGATTTCTTTTTTTGTCATCCCACCAACCAGGAGCAATCCCCAAAGGTACACCAAAATGTGTGTGATAAGTCCTCCTAATTCTGCTGGTGTGGTGAGTCTCATGTGGTGTCAAATTTGTCAAGTTCTCTCCAGCCCCCGACGATAGGTTCGTGAAGTATGAGATCAAATTGTTTCAAATTAATAGACTCACATGATCGTATGCATGGCATATATATAGAAGCTGCTGAGACGCAGGGAGATCTTGGAGCGAGTGCAGAAGTCTGATGTAATGCTCATTGGTCTAATATAATGTACACTGGTCTGATGTTATGTACACTGGCTTGATGTTATGTAAAGATGCTCTAATGTAATGTAAAGGGGGGAAAACTACGCAGGCAGTGAAAAACACTCCCCACATTAATTAAAGAAAAGGAGCCACTTTGGTACCGAGTACCGTAAAGCTCCTCCACCGCGAAAAGGAAAGGAAAAAGCAATGGGGATCAGGAGGGTTGCAGGCTTGGCCTGAAACCGGCTCCTGATGAGAGTTGATAACAATACTGGAGAGGGCACGTATAGCATGGACAAGTTTAGCAGCAAGGTTCACAGAGTGCACATGGAGCTTGGAGGCACGCTTCTTAACTCTTTAAGAATCGAGACCCGTTTCTATAAAAGGCTTCAGAGTGTGAATGTTGTAGATGGTGCCGCCCACACCCAAAAGGATGATGTGGAGAGTAACGGAGGCTCCTTGGAGAATGTTGCAAAGGTCTTTGTGCTGTTCCTTTGCGGCGCTCAGCTGGTTCTAAGGTCTGGTGTCCTCACAGTACTTGATCTCAACAAGGTGGATATCGCGCCGATTTTTGTAAAGATGATCTGATTATAATGTAAAGATGGTCTGATGTAATGTACATTGGTGGATTGAATGTCAATATGGCCTGGCGTAATGTAAGGATGGTCTGCTGTAATGTACACTGGTCTGATGTAATGTGAAGAAGAAATACAAAACACTCTGAGGAATGCATCATGGCAGTAAGATGTTGCAACATAACTGCTCAAATAAGCAGTCTGTAGGGGGGCTGATAAGTAGCAAGCAAAAAGGAAAAAGAGCAATTATCCAATAATCAAAACAAATATGAGAGGGCCAAGGGAAAGAGCGTGCAGTTCGTTGGCACGCACTTCCTCTTTTAAAATGGTTGCAAACAAAAAATCCCAATACAATACGTCCCGGTTGTCGCTGCTGCCGTTGCAACTAACTTCCCTCCATAACAACTAACAATAGCCAACAGTGAAATCATTTGCTTTGCACATTATGAATTTAACCCTTCCAGGAGCCGTAGATCAGCTTAAAAGACTCAAAGGATATCTGAAGCAACTTGTTAAGCACGATATGAATCATGTGCTAGTCTGTCTAAGATCAACCTCAATGACATGCAGAAGACTCGATATCACTCACCACCACTCTGAGTGTTGGCTAGCACATCAACAGAGCAGTGCACAACTGCAGGAAACAAGAGTGCAACGCAGATGCAGCACGCCTGATTTGTCTTTGCGATGCAAGTTTGGACCAGGGCTCGAGTTCAGGCAAGTTTGGACATTATCCCTTTCCACAAGTTTGGCCACACGTTTGGACACAAGTTCAAAAGCTAACGTGCAAGTTTGGACAAGGGCTCGAACTCGGGCAAATTTGAACTTCTGTCCACAAGTTTGGACACACATTTGGACACAAGTTCGGAAGCAAACGTACGTGCAAGTTTGGTTAATTTCTTGCATCCCCAAACGTGTCGTACTCAAGTCTAAACAAGATCACAAAAACAAGACACAAAATACACTAACAACAGCAACAGTGATAATGGGGGTTCTGGAAGGGGGGTTACTGGTAGAGCGACTGGCTTCAGGAGGGCTAGGCGCAGGCCGGATCGCATGGCTGACAACCCGCCGGATCCTCATTAGTCTCTGTTGTTTCTCTATTTTGTCTTTCAATGGGGCTCTGGCTAGTGCGAGCCTTTCCTTAATGCACGCTGGTGACTTCCAGTGTAGACTTTTACTTTTTAACTTCTTGACTGAAGGCCTTTCCTTTGTAAACCCTTTCCGCTGCTTGCAGGGCACAGCTTTTTTCTTACGGCTTATGGGTGAAGTTGGTTGTCCACCATCAAAAGACAAAGCTGTTGCATGAGTGAAAAGAATGGAAACACGGTAAAGAAAATGGGTTTCAAAACAATATATTTCTGCTGTACTGCCGCAACCTGTAGCACAGAAGCTAGCTAAAAAGAATGGAGCAGACACATGAGATCAGCACACACATACTATTACCAATTTATTTGTGTTGAAATACGGAAACGGCACAGGTGCTGTGCACTGCTTCATCAATAAAAGGATAGCGCAACACACTATACCCTTGCGAAGCCAACAACTTAAGCAGGCGTCCTTTTTGCATGCAAACACTAAAGAATCAGCACTGAATTGTAATCACAAAGTTCCAGTGTTGAGACACATCCGATGGAGCAGGGAAACAGCATGTGTGGACCCGGTAGGATGTTTCATGCATTTCAGAAAGCACACAGACATATTGGGCAACCCTGTTGCTTGCAGCAGCCATACAGGCAAGGTATATAACAGGGGAGCTAAAGAAGTACATTCGTTCATTTCTATGATGGCACTTGAATTTTGCATCTTGATGATCTAAAAATAGGTGTTATATTGTGCGTGACATGGGGTACGCACGAGTGTGTTAACATGCGCAGTGGGGCGCCATGGTACGTGCGTACCTACACACTTGAATGATCAAAGCAAAGGTATAGAGGGGAGAGAGGAGGAGGAAGATCAGAGGACCACCCACATAGCTCAGCCTTTATAATGCACAAACACAATGTACATACATGCACCACGCCTTCCTCCTCTTTTCCCTCCCTCTTTCTGCGCCTTTTAAGTAGAAACAAACACACGTTCTAGCATTACATATACTGAAACCCCACTACCGATAACGAGTGGGCAGATCCGTTAAATGCCAATGACACACATATCTCCGCCTGTGCATACATAAACGCGCCCGAGCATGGCCGGCACACACAGACACAGACACAGACACACGCACGCACGCAAACAGTCACAAAAATACACACATACACCCACACCCACACACACACACACACGCACGCACGCAAACAGTCACAAACACACACATACACCCACACCCACACCCACACACACCACAAAGGACACGTGCAGGCTGTCAGAACAGCTTGCGTCAAAGGTCCTAACACCATTCACATGTTCGGGCCAGCAAAGTGGAGGAGGGAGAGAGCAATGTAGTGGGCAGCAACCCTTATAAGTACACAAGACATCAACACCAGCACGGTCAGCCGTGCCTCATTGCCTCACAAAGCAGCTCCACGGCCTTTCAACCTTTACCACATGTAGACTCAACAAATAATCCGTGAGTGCGTGTGCGTGCATGCGTGAAAAACATGTACACATACATGCCTACCTACTTTACACACATGCATGCTGGGTCTTGTGCACATCCACGTGCACAACCTGCTCGTGAGGGTTCTCTCCTCACGCCATACTCTCAAGACAGAGAGACGAGTCACGAAGCCACATCATGCCCTCTCACACACACACACACACACACACGCACACACACATTTACACATAGACACACACACACACCGCATTGCTTCTCTCTGTTGTTCTACACCCTCACAGAGGTGGAGCTTATTTCTCTCACATGACACGTTACTAATGCCACCTTGCACTCTCATGCACACCACAGTGCTGCCATGCACAGCACAGTGCACACCACAGTCATGCACACCACAGTCATGCACAGCACGGTGCGCACCACAGTCATGCACACCACAGTGCTGCCATGCACAGCACATTGCACAGCACAGTGCACACCAGTCATGCACACCACAGTGCTGCCATGCACAACACAGTGCACACCACAGTCATGCACACCACAGTGCTGCCTTTTAAGTTGGAAGTGCAGTTGGTGGTGCAGACAAATCACACCAACACACGCTGCAGATGACTTAATTCTACGTGCGGCCCTGTCGAAAGCTTGCACGCCATGGCTTGACAAAGGAAAGCATGCATAGACGCATACACGTGCAGATGAGGCCTGACAAAGGAAAGCATGCATAGACGCATACACGTGCAGATGAGGCCTGACAAAGGAAAGCATGCATAGACGCATACACGTGCAGATGAGGCCTGACAAAGGAAAGCATGCATTGACGCATACACGTGCAGATGAGGCCTGTCTACAACTGAGTCCATGCACTTGGGGAAGTAGCGCCACCATCTCTTCCGCAACAGCGAAGGCGTGTCAGAAAGGTCGCAGCCGTCTGATCCCCGTGCATGAGGAAGACTTGGAAGCAGCATACGGTTCACTCCAGGTGCATGGGGAAGGTGATTTGAGGCCGCAGCCGCCTACTCCACGTGCGTGAGGATGACTTGCAGCATCAGGTTCCCCGGTGGCATGACAAAGCGTTGCAAATCAGCAATGCTCTCCACAGGCTGCGCATGGGATACGTGTGTGTGTGTGAGCGTGTGTGTGTGTATGTGTGTGTGTGTGTGTAGGTGTGTGTGTGCGTGTGCGAGTGTGTGTGTGTGTGTGTGTGTGTGTGTGTGTGTGCGTGCGAGTGAATGTGATTTGCAGTTGTGCCATGTTTGCTCCTCCAGAAAGCTTGCTGACTCCTTCCCCTGTTTTCCTTTCCTAAAATCTTAATAAATCTTCCACTGTACGCAATTTCTATCTGTCACCGTCTGTTTTTTTACATCTTAAACTTGTACGCACGTTCATGGGGATTGAATACATTCAACTAGGAACACTGTCTTATGTTTGTGCTAAACTTGCATTGAGTTCTGACCAGGGAACTTCAGGGCGTTTGAAAAACCTTTGGTTCGCCCTCAGCTAAAATTGTCTTTTGTGCGGGTCGCCCTCAGCTGGTTTTCTAAAAAGTGAAGAAATGTGCGGGTGAGGTTCAATTTTTTTGCCTGGGCTGCTGAAGCTGCCCAGGCTGTGGACAGCTTATACGTGCGAGCATCTAAACCTTACATTGCGCATGCACACGCACGCACGTGCGCACATGCACAGCAAAGACACGCACGCGCATATGTGCACACGCACATGCACACACAGGCAGTGGAATGTGTACATCAAATCAATCTTCTTTCTGTGAGCACGCACACGACGCATGCACATACAAGCACACACACATACGCACGCACATGCGTATGTGCACACACACATTCATGTACAGGCAGTTAAACGTTTTGACATTCACAATTGCATTTTTGTGAGCATGCACAACGCAGGCACGCACGGGCACACGCACACGCATATATACATGCACACACAGGATTTGAACTTGCACATCCATGCTATTATATTGTGAGCAAACACATGTATGCACGCGCATCCACTCACGTACGCACCTATGCATCACACATATGCGTATGTGCACACGCACCTACATATACACGCAGCATGCGCATGCACACAAAGTATGCACGCATACACCCATCACGCGCACAAGTGCTCCTGAGCAACATGAAACTGCACCCCCTGCTGCTTCTGCTGCTGCTGTAGGTGCTGCAACTCTTGCTGCTGCTGCTGCTGCTGCATGCTCTTGAGGGAGATTGGCCTCTCTCTCATCATCACTTTAGCAAGCCGCAGGGCAAGGCCAAAATTTGCTTAATAAGTGTGGCGCCCACACGGGCTGAAGTTCCCTGGTTCTGACGGCATCTGCTGCCTCCTACCTCTTCTTCCTTCTTCTTTTCCTTTCTTACTTGCTACGCTCACACTCAATTCAACCCGCATCCAATGTAAGTCGAGCGCTCGAGGCAGCCGCGCAACGCTTCCTCAAATGATTGCGTGGTCTGCGCAGATGCCTGACAGGCCTGCCACCGTCACACACTGCGTAGGCCTGCAATCATTCCTCTAGTACTTTCAGTAGTATCACCCATATCCACCACAAAAGACCCTAACCTCCTTCTGATAACTTGAGCCCTGTTTTCTCGATCATATTCTACACCCCCAGTCTCCTCACAATATATGTGCTCCTGTATCCAGAGGGGCTGATTGAGTAAACACCCTTCCTTTCTTTCCATTCAGGGATTCATCAATTAGTGTCGCGCTTTCCACAGGAACATGGAATGTGAATTTGTGCACTCGTCAACCACATGGTTTGTTCACTCCATTTCTTACGCAATCGTTGTTCTTTAGCAGAAAAACTCTGGAACACAGAGATCGAGTTTATGGTGCACCGGCTGTCAGACACAGACACAGACACAGACACAGACAGACACAGACACAGACACAGACACAGACACAGACAGACACAGACACAGACACACACAGACACAGACACAGACACAGACACAGACACAAATACAGACACAGACACAGACACAGACACAGACACAGACAAAGACACACAGACAAATGCTTGAAAAGAAAGGCATTGCTGCTTGCACACGTGCCTCACCCACGACTGGAAATTATCAAGGTCGGCTGCATTGAGATCTGTCAGATCTACAGAACACACACACACGCACACACACACACACAACACACACACACACACAAGGTCGGCTGCATTGAGATCTACAGGTCAGATCTACAGAACAGTGCTGAGCTTGAAAGCCCTCAGTAATAGAGTGCAGAACTTGGGAGCTTTTGAAGAGCATACCCAATTTGGGCTCTAGTTACCTCCCCCCTGTGTAATGTCAAAAATGTTAAGTTATTCTATTACGCAGCATGCGCAGCTGATTTCCCCGTCATTCATGAATATTCATGCCCCCGTCTCTTCGTAACATTTTGCGCCTTGACATCCTCATCACAACATTTCAGACCCCAGCTTCTTGCAGCATTTTACACGCCAGCGTCTTCTGCTCACCTCCCCTCACCCCACTTAATCTATTCTCTCTTCTCACTCTCCTCACCCCACTTGATCTATCCTCTCTCCTCACTCTTCTCTCTCCCCTCTCTCCTCTCTCTCCTCACCCCACTTGCCCAATAGATGACAGAAGAGAGAAGAGTCCTTACACGGACACTACCCACATCTTGCACTTACGACATCTTCAACAAACGAAACAATGTCATCTAGCGACATGCGCCCACCCTTCGTCCGTTGCAGATAAAGGAAATGTTCAGGTCCTCTCCGTTTTCCAAATCAAGGTCTCCTCTTCGTTTTCCAGGTCAAGGTCTCCATTACCACCAGCTAACACTTTTGTTGTCATTGTTGCCTCCAAGCCAGACCGGACGCGATTGAAAGCAGTGGAACCTGTCCTCCCACCCCTTTTGTTGTCATTGTTGTCTCCAAGACAGACTGGACGCAATGGAAAGCAGTGGAACCAGCCATCCCACCACTCCCTCTCTCGTCACATCCCTCTGCTTTTTTCTGCGGGTCAAGGTGTACCAAAGCAAGCCATGCCCCTCACATTTTCTGCCTCCGCACCTCAACCGATCCCTGCAGTTCTGTTACGTTTGCATCGTGAGATGACGGTGGATTATTTACAAGAAAATAAAAAAAGATAAAACCCACCACTCCCTCTTTCGTCACACCCCTCTGCTTTTTCCTGAGGGTTACGTTATACCATACCAAGCCACGCCTCTCACCTTTCCTGCCTCCGCACCTCAACCGACCTCTGCAATTTATCGCGCCTCCTTACTCCTGCCCATTTCAGTTAAAGACAGTGCAAGGATCGCCCCAGCCACTATGCCTCCTGCACAACTTCACACCACTGTGCCTCACTACAACCACTATGCCCCCAGCACAACTTCACACCACTGAGCCTCACTACAACCACTATGCCTCCTGCACAACTTCACACCACTGTTCCTCATTACACACTATGCCTCCTGCTCAACTTCACACCACTGAGCCTCACTACAACCACTATGCCTCCTGCATAACTTCACACCACTGCTCCTCATTACAACCACTCCTGTGCACTCATAACCACAGACAATCCAGAGGCCAGGAAACCAACGTGGCCAGCACGTGTCTCTGCCAAAGCTGAGTGTACCTTAGCGGTTCATTAGTGGAACGCACACTCTGTTCCTGTGCATTAGGAATCACGAACATTTGACAGGAGAAGTACACACACGTGCGCAAACACACACACACACACACGCACACACATACTCACACACTCAACACACACCTGAGTGCAGCCAAAGAAGTTGTTCCATCCATAGCCTACGCCCTTGCGGATGATGCCACGCTGTATCTGGCGACTAATCTTGCCACCCGCACGGTTGCACGCTACGGAGCCGCTCACCTGCGCGCATGCATGCAAGAAAAAACAATTCGAAGCTCAACACATTTTCTTGCCACCCGCACGGTTGCACGCTACGGAGCCGCTCACCTGCGCGCAT
>Ga0307948_1000517_pt1 | contig 26622 bp, 40 predicted proteins | sample OrgLakmetagen280_FD_201824 | JGI IMG/M metagenome (GOLD analysis project Ga0307948, IMG submission 201824) | Saline water microbial communities from Organic Lake, Antarctica - #280 | ecosystem: Environmental > Aquatic > Non-marine Saline and Alkaline > Saline | place: Antarctica: Organic Lake...
ACGACTGATAAAACGAGACAGCGACAGAGACATGTTACACATTTACGCTTGGGCAGGCGCGCGCGCACACACACACACACATACACACGCACACACACACACACGCACACACACACGCACGCACGCACGCATACACACAGACACACACACGCACGCACACACACATACGCACACACCATTGCGCTCACATCAGGCCGCAAGAGCTGTGCCATCACGACCGCCAAGCGTTTGGGTGCCTTCCTAGGAGACGAGCAGATCAAGGACAAGGGCCTGAACTGCACCTACGTCATTGCCAAAAAGTGGGTGCCAACCCGTACTGTTATGACAAGGAGTGGCAATGACTTGCCTTAACACTTGCTAGACTTCTCCTATGGTTGAGGTCGCTGTCGTGCTAGCTGTGTGTGTTGACGTGTGCTGTCTTAACATGGAGTGTGACAAGCAGCCATCTCACATGCTTGGCTTTTCCTATGGCTGTGGCTGTCACGTCAAGCTCTGTGTGATCTTCAGCAAATCCGTCGTCGCCCATGCTCTAAGAAAAGTTCTGCATGGTGCTTCCCAAAAGCTTACCCTGAGATCTGTCAAATTTGTAGCAAACATCATCACATCCCTGCACCCAATTGTGTCAGCACAGCTTCTATTTGGGTATGTATTTGTGCAGTTGTTCACATATTTGTAGGGTTGGCCAGGACCGTCCGTATATACGCACTGTTTATGGCCGTATGTGTGGTGATTCCCTGCTAAAAATACCGTATGTACGTATAAATGTACTGATCTGGCCAACTCTACATATATGTAAGTGACTCACTGCCTTCTTCCAGTTTTGAGGACAGTCCAAAATTGCGCGTTCTTCAGTTCTGTTGCTGCTAATGTCAAATTGTCATTCCTCATGTTTTGGCATTACATCTGAGGGCCGGTCCACTACGGAGCCTTCTCATCTCAGCATCCATTGCTCAATGTGCATTGCTCTAAATCTCTATAGTGCAACCAATCATTTTCGAGTTCACCAACTCTTGTCAATAGGCCTGAAGGGCAGTCCACCACAGAGCGTGCCATCCCTGTGTCCATCTTTTCTGCGGAGCCCCCTGTGGCCAGGGCCTTTCTGCGGAAATGGTGTGGGGGCGACATTGGCTCAGGTGCGTCGGGACTGCGCTTGAAAATAGGAACTCCTGTTTACTGTGATCAGGTCCTTTTTGCGTGTGCAATGGGATCAACATGGGCTACGGGATTGCATACACAAACACATACACATTTCCACACGCACGCACACACAAGAACCTTCTTGTGCGTGCTATGGGATCAACATGCGCTCAAGGATTGCATACACATACACACACATACACACACGCACATACACATACACACACAAACGCACACACACACATACACACACAATAACCTTTTTGTGCGTGCTATGGGATCAACATGCGCTCAGGGATTGCATACTCAAACACATACATATTTCCACACGCACGCACACACACAACAACCTTTTTGTGCGTGATATGGGATCAACTTGCGCTCAGGGATTGCATACTCAAACACATACATATTTCCACACGCACGCACACACACAATAACCTTTTTGTGCGTGATATGGGATCAACTTGCGCTCAGGGATTGCATACACATACACACACACAAATACACACACGCACACACATGATAACCTTTTTGGGCGTGCTATGGAATCAACATGCGCTCAGGAATTGCATAACATACATACATACACACCACACAAACGCACACACACACACACACACACACACACACACACACACACACACAAACACACACATGTGGTCACCACATGCAGCGCCCGCGGATGCAGTCCCTGACGTGAGAGACATCGTGGACTGGGACTACTACCGAGAGCGGCTGGGTAACACCATCCAGAAGATTATCACCATTCCTGCAGCCATGCAGGTGTGTGCTATTGTGTGTGTGCGTGTATGTGATTTTGTAAGTGTGTGTATGTATGGAGTCGCTGCATGTGTTTGTGTGCTTGCAGGTGTGTGTGTGTGTTTGTGTGCCATACGAATGTCTGAGTTTGTGTTTTGCGATGGAAAGGTAGTTGATTGCTTTGTACTGCACAGCATGCCTGCGTGCGCATACGCCAAACTTTCACACTCTACACCCAAGTTTAACAGATGAGTTGCATCCACGGGTCTTTTAAGCTTTGTGCCTCACACACGCTAGAGAAATGAATGATTGTAAAGAGCTAGAAATGCCATTTGAAACGCTGCGTGCGCACGCCTATTCCTACAGGCGTTTCGTTTTTGCCCTTAGTGTTGGCACCTGTGCTTTGTGTGCAGCACCCCCCTTTAGCTGCACGAAAAGCTTGCAAGATAAACAGTAGATGGTACACATATATATATATGCACACGCACACACACACACTTCTGTGTAGGGTGTTGTGAATCATGTACCCTATGTGCGGCATCCAGACTGACTGCACAAGAAGCTGGCAGAGATGAACGACAGATGGCACATATATACACACACGCACACACACACCTCTGTGTAGGGTATCGTGAATCCTGTGCCTCGTGTGCGGCATCCAGACTGGCTGCATAAAAAGCTGGCAGAGATGAACGACAGGCACCAGCAGACTAAACTGGACGACATGCTGCCGATGTTGAGGGCGGCCGGGGCAAAGAACAAAGGTGTTTGTGGGCATGTGTGAGTGAAAGTGCGTGTGTTGTGTGTATGTGGTGTATGATGTGTATTAGTGCGTGTCGGTAATGTGTATGTATCATCACAAGCCTTGCGTTGTTTGTCCACTCAGTGCATCTTTGGATTGTTGTCAATTGTCCAACCAAACCGTTGTATATGTATAACTGCTTATTACAAAAAAGCCAGCTAGACCGTGCACGTACGGGCATACAGTGGCATTACCTTGAGAGACACTTGCTCATGCTCCTGTCCTATTTTGCATTGTTGTTGATTGATTACCGCAGACTGCGGGAGGTACTTTACAAACGCCCGTTCATTGCTATACCTATGCATCTTTTCACATCGCCTTACAGCCTTACAATTGAGAACGCTCTGAGACTTTGCAACTGGAACCTGAATCGTGCAAAATCCATAGCGCAGGTCCTGTCTGTCTTCACATCTCATATACATTCTCCTTACGTGATCTTGTACTCAAAACTGCAGCAGCAGCCTTTTATTCTGCACGTCTCCGCACTTGAACATGCGTCAAATAAGCAAATAACATATGAGTACCATACATGCTACTGCAGCACAAAAGCCCGTGCACCTCCTCTTAGTATGGCTTGTCACTACATTAATTACCACACATGCCACCACAGCACAAAAGCCTGTACGCCTCATCTTAGTATGGCTTGTCACTACATGAATTTTTACACATGCCACTACAGCACTAAAGCCCGTACGTCTCATCTTAGTGTCGCTTTTCACTACATAATTACCACACATGCCACCACAGCACAAAAGCCCGTACGCCTCATCTTAGTGTCGCTTTTCACTACATTAATTACCACACATGCCACTACAGCACAAAAGCCCGTGCACCTCCTCTTAGTATGAACTCTTCATCCATCCTAATAATAAATATCACTGCAGCGTACATCCTTGACTCGAAATAGCGCTGAATGCTCTTGCAGCAAACACTTACGCTTCAGCACATCGCCGCCTTAAATGTTTCAGATACCCTTTTTCACCCTGCCTCTCCTGTCCGACTGTCATACTTGTTGCAGCAGCCGCCGAAGCTGCAGCCCAAAACCGTGCAGCAGGGGGCGGTGGTGAAGTGGGAGACATGGAAGAGCTTGGGGGAGGCAGCAACCGTGCCAACAGGACGGCTGCAGGAGACACTGTAGGCCATGTCACGCGAGTGCAGGTGCGTGTTTGTGTGTTACAGGTGTGCGTGTGTTACAGGTGTGTGTGTGCGTGCATGTGTGTGTATGCGTGCGTGTGTGTGCGTGTGTGTCTTTTTCTAAGTGTGCGTGAGGGAAAAGGGGGCGTTAACATCAGTTTGTAAAATCAGGCGAGGAAAAGTGAAATGGTGTGCTCTACTTAATTCCTGGATGCAAGATGGTTGCGCGTTTCACATGTGTGAGTGTGATGGTTTGTTTATGTGCATCAAATTGCTGTGTTTTCTTCAAATGCCCAGCTGATATTGTTTACGTAGCCCATAGGTGAACATATGACCTTACCTCATACAACGAATGTGCATGCAATGAAAACCCCACACTTCAGCTTCAACAATTGTGTCAGACTCACATTGATTCCCTGTTTGCTTCAACTATGCAGGGCTCTGGCCACGCAGGCACTTCAAGAAAGGGCCCAACATGTACACAAGCAACTGCTCCAGACTCATACAAGAAATACTGCATTTGCTTTTACTACACAGGGCTCTGGCCACGCAGCAGGCACGTCAGGGAAAGACCCAGCAGCAGCGGCAGCAGCAGCAACCGGGCCGCCTCCAAGCATGCGAGAAGACTTTTCTGGATGGGTGGGGCACCAGAAAATGAAGTGGCGGCAGCAACGAGGGGAGCGCAAGGTGTGTTTGTGTGTGCGTTGTGTGTGTTTGTGGCTGTGTGTGAGTTTATGTGTGTGTGTGTGCGTTGTGTGTGTTTGTGGCTGTGTGTGATGGTTGTGCCTTGCTTGAAAGTTGATATTGGCCTGCTTGTCCTGGCACGCACATGGTCTGTATGTGCGGTGGATTTAAAGGAGAGGCGGGGGTTGGTGTTTGAGTACCTTTCTGGACATTTTTATGTGTGGTGGTGAGTTTCTGGCAATAGAATGGGGATAGCACTGCTAAAGAAGCTTTGACCTGTGAGTGACTTGTTGGGAACTAATCAAAAGTACTGATTCAGTAACCACCTCCCCTCTCCGCCTGCCTCTGCTAAGAGAACTACCTGCCGTGCTTTTCCTTCCTTTGTTCCTGCTGCAGCAAGCGCTAATCCTTTTGTTCCTGTCCCAGCAAGTCCTGTTGTTTTTGTTCCTGCTGCAGCAGATGCTATTCTATTGTTCCTGCTGCAGCAGATGCTATTCCTTTTGTTCCTGCTGTAGCAAGTGCTGTTGTTTTTCTTCCTGCTGCACCAAGTGCTATTCCTTTTCTTCCTGCTGCAGCATTTGCTAATTATTCCATCCCTGACACAGCAATGGCTCACAGCAGAGATAGCCACATGCCTGTCAACTGTCACATAATGTTAAAAACACATTAGATCAGACAGGACACCTGGACGCTTGCCTGCTGCCTATCTTGTAAACAGAAGAGCACACTAGTGTGCCCTCGATAAAGCAAGCATCTTCAACTCCATAGCGGCAGTAGAAGCATCCATTCTGCACAAGCTGCTGCGTTGCACAACTGCACTTTGCACTCGTTTTACCTTAAGTTTCACAATCTTTGCACTCTTTGTCTCACACACACACACACACAAACACACACACAAACACACACACACACAAACACACACACACACAAACACACACAATAACTGCCTTATTCTCTCTCTCTCTCACTCTCACTCTCACTCTCACTCTCACTCTCACTCTCACTCTCACTCTCACTCTAACTCTCACTCTCACTCTCACTCTCACTCTCACTCTCACTCTCACTCTCACTCTCACTCTGACTCTCACTCCCAATCTTGATCACAATCACTCAGCTTATCAATGTGAACCCAACCTCTCCATGTGCCCATTCCCACTGCCCACACAGCGGCGGAGAGTAGAGGCAGAGAAAGTCTTGGCAATTCAGAAGAGGGCAGGAGGAGGCGGTGTGGGAGGAACCACAGCAGGCGCAGCTAGAGGAGGGGGAGGACCAGCAGGAGCAAAAGGGGGGCATTTGGGGGCCCTTCTACGGCAGCAGCAGGCAGCAGTGACGGCGGAGCCGTGGCAGCTGCTTCAGCTGGCAGACACGTCCACACCTGGGCGGTTCAAGGTATGTTCTGGATGAGGGTGGGGAGTGGGTGTGGGTGCGGGGGTGGGAGTGGGAGTGCGGGTGCGGGGGTGGGGTGGGGTGGGGTGGAGGTTTCAGTCAGTGTTGGTTTGGGTGTGTTTTAGCTAGCAGCTTGTGGGATTGTCTGGCTGCAACGATCTGGTTCTGCTAGTGGGGCTAAAGTGATCTGGTGCTGCAACCTTTTCTCTCTTCAAACAAGCAGCAAATTAAAATCCAACTTACAGGCTATATATCGTAGCTTTTAGTGCGTGCCTTGGAACTGCCTGTCGATTTGTGTGTCGATGTTGTGGAGCCTTCTCTTTATCACTTCCCTGAACACTCATGCACATCCAGTACACAAAAAGCATGTAACACTGTCACATAAATACATGCGGGATACAGACACTCATACTCACATACACACACACACACGCACACACACAAACACACACACACGCACACACACACTGAAATACACCAACACAAATTTACACACACGCAAACGCTGCAGATGTGGTTCTTAGCCGATGGGCGCGTGCACCACGTCAACCTCCTAGTACCCCGCACCCTGTATGTGGACAGTGACATCAACCTTCTAGAGAATGCCCCCCGTGCAGGCAACGCAAGCTTCTCGCAGGCCACTCCTGGTGGGTGAAGTTTCTTAATGTGTGTGTCCAGCGTGTCAATGCTTGTGTTGGTGCATGTTTGTATGTTTTTGTGTGTGTATGTTTTTAGCACAACAACCTGAAATATGTTGGCGTGTGTATCTGTGTATGTTTTTGACAATCTGACATAACTTTCTTACGTGCTTGATACTGGCAGACTCCAAATCTGGCGCTGTGTCGCACAAGTCTCTTCATTGCGTGAATTTGACAATCAGGTCCATCACACACACACACACACACACACACATACACACACACACACACACACACGCACATACATACACACACACGCACACGCTCACACACCGCGACCATCATTCACGCACACATCCTTGCAACCATCGCTCACACGCATGCAGGTGGAGGTCTGATGCTGCTGGTGGCCTCCATCCCTGGTGCCGTGCTGCAGGCCGCCCCCAACAAAAATCTGCCTGGAGGCAGGAAGCCTGCGCACTTGTATGAGGTGAGCGAGGAGGTGTCAGGGTGTGGTGTGAGATATGAGTACGGGAAGAATGTAAATGTTGTTGGAGATCACGCCCGACAAGAGATCGCCTAGAGCCAGGAAGCCGGCATACGTGCAAGAGTCGGGTCAAATATCTAGGTGAGTAGATTGATATGTATATAAGGCTAAGAGGTTTGCCCGCGGTTTGGAAAAAGTTCCTGAACATCCATGGTCCTTTTCTGTATTAGAGGTGTTAGAGATGAGGAGTGCTTCTCACTGCCTGCGTAATTTTTTGTGTGTTCATGCTCAGGGCTTGGATTTCCCATGTCTCAACACATTCAGCGATGGCATGCTTGCCAGGAGTGGCACATGTCTCAGCCATGCATGCAATGGCTGACAGTAATGATTGTATGCTACAAATTGAGACACGTCTCAGCCATGCGTGAAAGAGCTGAAGACCATGTTATGGTGCATTGCACAACACATGTGTGCAAGGCGCATGCCCCGACACCTGCTCAAATGTGTTTTTTCCTCCGTGCAGGTGCTTGTGGGATCTACATAACTATTCACATTACTATTCAGATTACTATTCTCCACTACTATTCTCCACACATTACACCATGCACCATGCCCATTACACGCATGCCCACCATGTCCACCATGCCCATTACACACATTACTATTTCCCACTACCATTCTCCACACACTACTATTCTCCACACTGTCCTCCAAGTATTTCTCTGTTCTCAAATAGCCTCAGCAAATATCAGCATTATTTCCTCATCATTTCTGGCCATTGTTGTTTGCCCACAGATCACAATGCCAGAGGCGGGGTACATCTCAGCCGTGCCTGCCTTGTCAACAGCCCTGTCGGCACCCCACATCAGATTTGTGTATGAGGTGTGTGTCCAATTTGCCACATCTTTTGCTAGTGATGAGGCTAGTGGGTTCAGGCAGTGGGATTCGTCAGGTCAGGTTACACTGTTCAGCTGTATCTTGTAAGCTGCACAAGCACAAGCTGAGCAAACCTTGACGCGGTGGTTTACCTCGCCTTCCGCAGGCATATTTTTACTCAAAATTGCAACTGTGCGATTTTTAAACCGTTTGTGCCTCTCAAGGTTGACAAGCGCATTCACAATGGGTTTGCCTTCCACAAAGTGAGCCTGACCACAAAGTGAGCCTGAGTTGATACAGACACTGACGATGTGCTGCCTTGCAAGTTGACAGGCTCATTCACGATAGGTTTGCCCTGAGGGTTGGCAAGCAAACTGACAATGTATTGCTTTGAAAATTGACACAGGCTCATACGATGTGCAGCAGTGAAGATTGTCAAGCACACTGACAATGTGCTGCCCTGAAAACTGACACAGACTTGTACAATGTATTGCTTCGAAGACTGGCAAGCCCACTGTTGACCGATTTGAGCGTTTGATAGTGTGTAATGCAATCTGTGGAAGCAGTGCAGAGTGCATGCCCGCATCACTAGCAGCATACCTCGCCCTAAGCGGTGTGATCACTGTGGCTCCTCATAAGGTAAACAGGATCATGAAGTTACTGATACCAACTTCCATGCGTGTGTATGCGTTTCTGTTGCAGGAGCGCATGCCTCTGTCTTTGACAGCATCCCTCGCCCTGGGCTGTGTGGTGAAAGTTGCCCCTCACGCTGCCAACAAATCTCTGACTGAGGAGTTTTCGATCTCGGATTTCAAGGTGGGTGAGCATGGCCAAATACGGTAGCTCTGATAGTTGGCATTCATGCATATGTGCATTGGCACTGTCACACACACACACACACACACACACACACACACACACACACACACACACACATACACACACACATACACACATACACGCACACACACACAAACACACAAACACACATACACACACTGCAACAGGTGCGCACCACCACGGAAGTGAGCTACTTGGAGCCGCCTCCCCGCATCCAGGGTCGCTCTGCCCCTTCCTCTCAGCCCAGCCAAGCTGAGGAAGACGATGGGCCACTGGGGCCTGGCTTGCGTTATGTGACCCTGTTCAGCTCAGGAGATGCAAGCCACGTGAGTGTTTGCGTGAGCTGGTGTACGGCAATTTTTGTGGCAATAGGACAGTTCAATAAATGATGATTGAAACAACGTGCCGCTTAAGTAACCTGGCTTGCGCTACCTGACCCTGCTCAGCTCAGGAGGTGCAAGCCAGCATATGTAACTTTAAAATGTGTGGGAATGATTGTTTGCTGTGGTTGTAATATTATAAAGCGCATACAAACACGCACAACCACACACAACCACACATACACACACACAAATCACACAATCACAAACAAGCATGCTCACACATGCACTACACAGGGCCGTGCTATATTCTGCCTGTACATGCCCTCCTCATGCCGAGCACTCATGGTGGTTGTCCAGCCCTCCTCTTCTGCCGTGCGTGAGGTGAGAGATGATTTTTTCCCCCCCTATTTTGTTCGTTTCAAATGGAGCCCACGCAACAGTCTGTGGTATTGCCAATTTTTCATTCCTTTGAAGGGAATGTCTTAGACGATGCATGGCGTATCGTTATCAAAATATACACATGCACGACACACACAATGCACACGCACATGCGCACTCACACACACATACATACAGGTGTCTGTGGCGCTGTTAGAACGTGCATGGCGTGAAGCGGTCAGTGCGGCGGCAGCAGCTGCTGCTGCAGGAGAGCCTGAAGAGGCGCTGCCTCCCCAGGTGAGTTGGGGAGGGAGTGGGTGGGGGTGTATTCATGTAAATAGAAAGTGTTTGCTTTTTCTACCTTCTTACCCAGGTTTGATTAAATTTGGAAAGGGGATGTATGGGTATAGGTGGGTTTCTGCCTGAGGGTTGCATCACACGTCATTTCCCCCTTACACTGTGAACCCGTCTTTCTTTTCTTAGTTCTTGCCTGCCTGCCTGCCTGCCTGCCTGCCTGCCTGCCTGCCTGCCTTCCTACTCTTCTTGCTCGTTTTTCTACAACTCTGGACTGGGATTGTGATGTTCTGTGGGTCAGGATCGGTTGGAACAAAAGATGCAGAACCTGCCTTGAAAAATGCTGTAAGCCTCGTTTGCTTAGCAATCTTTGGACCAATGCAAGGTGGACAAGTGCTTTTCAATCTTTGGTTGCAAAGCATTCCTTGGTTGCATAATTAATTTCTGGTCGAATTCAAATCAAATCGTGCATGAGTGAACTCTCTTCAATCAGTTGCAGTTAGAGTGGACTGTAGAGTGTGCGCGGGTTGCGTTGGATGCAGGGCAAGTCAAGTCATGCGTACGTGAACTCTCTTCGATCTATTGCAGGTGGAGTGGTCTGTAGAGTATGCGCGGGATGCGTTGGATGCAGGGCGAGCGCTGCAGCGAGCCTTGGTGGCACACAAACGAGAGCACCGTGGGGCTATGGTGTGCGCGGTGCAGGTGAGGAAACAAATGCTGGGTTTGAGGGGAGGCACGGATTGTGCGATAACACAGTAGGTCCGTATAAGGGACAAATTGTGCAATACTACAGTGGGCCCTAAAAAGGGACAAATTGTGCGATAACACAGTAGGCCCTAAAAAGGGACAAATTGTGCAATACCACAGTATGTCCTAATAAGGGACAAATTGTGCAATACTACAGTAGGCCCTACTAAGGAAGGAAATGTGCAATATTACAGTAAGCCCTAATAAGGAACAAAGCGTAGAGTTGCGGTATGTGCAGAAGTGAGGAAAGGAAGGAGTAGAAGCGAATCTATCCTTGAAGCGTGTGGGCAGTAAAGGAAACCTATACTTAGGGTTAGTGTGCAGGACCAATTACAATATACATTATACATAGTGCCAAATAAACCCAACAGTAGGAGTATTTGTAGGGTTGGCCAGAACCATATATATACGGTGTATATACGGTATTTTTGGCAGGTAAATCACCGAATATACGGTCATATACAGTGTGCATATACGGTTCTGGCCAAGCCTAAGTATTTGCTGCTTTTAGGACACAATTCCCTGGATATGCAATTGGCAAGCCTGCGTCTGAGCAGCTGTATATGTATCCCTATATCTTACTGGTAAGGGATATTGTGACATAACACGCATCACAGTTGTTAGAAAAAAACAAGCACACCACATTTGATGCAGCCATCATCCTTTCCTTGATTTCAGGTTTACTTTCACTGCAAGCACGTGCACACATACAAACAAAAGCACACACGTACGCAAGCACACACGCACACACACATACACATACATACATACATACATACACACACATGTGTACAGGCACCCCAATCTTCTGGCCACCTTGCTGCCAGTGCCATGCCTGCCCTGGCAGAGCTTCCGTGCGTTGACATGCCCTACCATGCTGATGACTCCACGTAAGAAAATGTTATAGTATGCTTATTTGGCCGGCAGCATGTGCTGAGTACCATCTGCAGTGACCTTGCTGCAACCATGCCGGTGGGTGATGCTTTTTCATAAACCCTAAACCCAGAAGCCTCATCATCAAGGTGGGACTGTAAAAGCTCTGTATGCGTGCAATTTTGAGAAAGTAGAAGCAGTCATGTGTTGACGTGCTTGTTTTGTCAATCTCCATGTGGGGACTTCTGTTTGACATGCTGTTCATTGATAAAAGCGTAATTTGTGCACTAAGTTTTACAAGTACGAATATTGACTTGTCAGTGCTTTTTGTTGTCTCGACTAGCCGATGCTGTGATGTAAACAACTTGTTCCGAACTAGATGGCATGCTCATACACGCATGCGCACACACACACTTGCTCACACACACACACACATACACTTGCTCACACACACACAGATACACACACGCACACACACAGGCACACACACACGCTAGCTCACACACACAGGCACACACACACGCTAGCTCACACACACAGGCACACACACACGCTAGCTCACACACACAGGCACACACACACGCTAGCTCACACACACACACACCACAGGTACCCCCTCCTGCAGTGGCAAGCCCGTGCAGCAAAGCGAGCCGCCCACAGGGTGTCTGCTGTTGGAGTGTGGCTGAGAGAACGTGCAGCACTGGCACGCTACGCACACGTACCTGTGTCTAACCTGGCAGGTAATACACTAGTTTGGGCACACGCAAATCTGATGATACTTCATCCATTTTGTGCCCTTGCCTTTGCCAAGTCACAAATGAGCTCCTGTATGCATAAGCACACGCCTAAATCAAAAGCGCTTGTTTGGGTGTGAACGCTGCAACTGAGGCACCGGCGTACAATGCTTGCTTGCAAGTGTCAGAACTGCAGGTAACATCACTTGAGCGTCTATAGATCAAAACCTGTTTGTTTCTGTGCAGGAAGAGCGAGCGTGTCCTTTTCGCTTTGCAGGTTTTCATAACTTTGTTGCACCTCCTGTGTTGACCCAGACAACAATGGCAACGTGTGTGTTTGCGAACAGGCAATGCCACAATGTTTGTTATGCTTTGAATTCCGTGCGATCTTGCATCAGTTGTTAACCTAGACAAAAATGGCAATGTGCATGTTCCTGTTATTACAGGTGATGCCACTGTGGCCGTGGCTGACGTACTGTTTGCTCGCAACCTGGTGATACCACAGTTCTTTTTCTTTTTCTTACATCACTTGTTGACCTAGACAAAAATGGCAATGTGCATGTTTCTGTAATTGCAGGCGATGCCACTGTGGCCGTGGCTGACGTACTATTTGCTCGCAACCTGGTGATGGCACAGTTTTTTTCTTTTTCTTACATCACTTGTTGACCTAGACAAAAATGGCAATGTGCTTGTTTCCATAATTGCAGGCGATGCCACTGTGGCCGTGGCTGACGTACTATTTGCTCGCAACCTGGTGATGGCACAACTCTTTTTCTTTCTCTTACATCACTTGTTGACCTAGACAAAAATGGCAGTGTGCATGTTCCTGTTATTGCAGGTGATGCCACAGTGGCAGTGGCTGACGTCCTGTTTGCTCGCAACCTGCGGGCCACCAACCACCTGCTGTGGGTTTGCGACGTCACGCTGCCAGATCTGGGTACGTGTTTTGTATAGCTTTTGTATAGCTCAAGCTAGGTCTAGAGGATTGTTTGATCAGTGCAACACACATGCTGCACAGCATCGCGTTTCTAGACTTGAACCAGTATTCGTGTTGAGCTCCATTTGTTGCAGTGCTAGTCGCTTTTTTGCAAGTGGTACGTATGAAGATACAGATTTGCACGTACAGTGTACATCTGGTATTGTTAACTGGGCAATTACCATACACACGGTCATACATGGTGTACTTCCAGTTCTAGCCAGCCTTAAAACTGGGGGGAGGCAGCATGTTTAATTTGGCGCTTGTATTGCTTAAACTTTTCAATCTATTCCACACGCACCTGAAGCCTTGCTCAGTCAGTTGCCGGCTCATCCCGCAAACACGTTTTTAAAACCTCTGAAATGCAGGTGTATGGGGCATAGTTAAAATGAGTGCATACTCATGTCCATAGGCCTGCCCTGACCTAATAATACATTTGCTCACTGTTAAGTGCACGCCCTCCCAACCAAGCAAGGTTTGGAACCTTCACATGAAATTTAGCACACTGCAAAGCCCACGCTCCCCAAGTGGAAGCTGTGGAGACTTGGTATGATAATGCATTTGCACTCTGTAAACCCAACGCCCTCCCAACTCAGGTGTGGGGACTTGACATGAATATACATTTGCACACGGTAATCCCCACGCCCTCACAACTCAGGTGTGGAGAGCAAAGGTGATGACGCGGACGTTGACGACTCTTTGTCTGCCGCCCTGCCCGCCGCCCACGTGGTGCTGCCTGCTGCTGCTGCGGGGGCTGCAGCGCAGGCAGGGGGGAATGTGGGCAGTGCAGGGGCTGCGTTGAGGAGAGACACAGGGGGCGTGTCACCTGAGGTGTGTGTGTTTGTTTTAGGTTATAGATTATCTGTGGTTGTGGTACAAAGGGGAGGAAATGTGGGCAGTGCAGGGGCTGCGTTGAGGAGAGACACAGGGGGCGTTTCATCTGAGGTGTGTGTGTTTGTTATAGGTTATAGACTATCTGTGGTTGTGGTACAAAGGGGAGGAAATGTGGGCAGTGATGGGGGCCTGCACTGCAGAGAGACACCAGGGGAGTGTCACCTGAGGTGTGTTTGTTATAGACTATCTGTGGTTGTGGTACAAAGGGGAGGAAATGTGGGCAGTGCTGGGGGCCTACGTTGCAGAGAGACACAGGGAGCGTATCACCAGAGGTGTGCATGTGTTGAAAGTCGATATGTGGTTGTGGTAAAAAGAGGAGGAAATGTGGGCAGTGATGGGGATTTGCACTGCAGAGAGACACAGGGGGTGTATCGCCGGAGGTGGTATCACCAGAGGTGAGTGTAAGTGAGTTTGCCTGCACACGTGTCAATGGATATCAACGCTTGCTGCCAGGCAATCGTGCGCTGCTGCTTCTACCAAAATGGCTTGTGGCTCACCTGTCAACTGAGTTTGAGGGTCGAGGATATGCATGAAGGATATGCATGGAGGATATGCATGGAGGGGGCGTACCAGAATGGCTTGTGGCTCACCTGTCGACTGAGTCAGAGGATCAAGGATATGCATGGAGGATATGCAGAAGAGGACGTACCAAAATGGCTTGTAACTCACCTGTCAATTGAGTTTGAGGATCGAAAATATGCATGGAGGATATGCATGGAGGGTATGCATGGTGGGTATGCATGGAGGGGGCGTACCAGAGTGGCTTGTGGCTCACCTGTCGACCGAGTTTGCCTTTTCTACACAGCGTCGTAGCAAACAGTGTGTAAGGAACGGGAAGGATGAGCATGCATGGAGGAAAGAAGCATGCACGAAGGAAAGAGAATGCAAGGAGGAAGAAGCATGCACCAAGGAAAGAAGGACCAGCATGCATGAAGGAAAGGCTCCCAACTAGTGCTCAGACTTACCGGAACTCCACCAAAAAGAGAGCAGCATCAGTCATGCACTGAATCACTCATGCATTAAAAAACAATGCGCAGGTCATCTCTGCTGGAGCATACCGGTCCATCAGTGTGGAGCTCAAGCTGCATCACCTGGCAGTGGCCGCCATCCAGCAGGTGAGCTGGCAAGCACAGTGTTTGCCTGTGTCAATGTTGCCTTGCATTTTTTGCTTCCTGGTTTCGCAGAGGCCGCCATTCGGCAGGTGAGCTGGCAAGCACAGGCTTGCCTGACCCTTGCTTTCTCATCCTCTACCTGGCCTTGCAGTAGCACCTCCACGTAAATCGGTCCTCTTCTGGTTTGTTGCTTCAGCAGGGCGGATATCTGAAGAAGGAAGCACTCTGGCCAAGACATTTCGACCAATCAATCTTCCAAAACATCAACTTTTTAAACATTTGTGAGCCATTTATATTGCATGTGCCTTGTTTTGGTCCCACCCCTTTAATCCCCTCGCTTCCTCCTTGGAAACTCTCCCACTTGCTTCTCACTTAATTAACCCACCCCTTTTATCTTTCTCATGGATCTTCTTTTCCTCACTCAATCCTGTTCCCAGTCACTCTACCCTTGCCGCATTCAATTCCGGCACGTGCGTGCACACTCAGATGGACACACACACTCAGACGCTCTAATTCTTTGTCTGCTTACACTTCAGGCCGCAATGCTGGGTGACCTAGAAGGCTCCTCCAGCGTGGAGGGGGCCAGCGGCACCGCAGGGGCAGCTTTCAAGGTGGGTGAAAACTGGCGGGTGAACGGTGAAATAAATTCACTCTGACGTGCGCAAGTAATTAATGCAACTTGAATGCTTTGTTTGTGGATGAAGTAGTCAATGCAACTGTGGATGGAGTTATCGGCACAATTGCGGATGAAATAATTAATGCAACTGTGGATGGAGTGTTTAATGCAACTGTGGATGAAGTAATGAATGCAAGTGTGGATGCTTTAATCTATGCAACTTTGGATGCGTTGATCAATGCAACTGTGGATGGAGTAATCAATGCAGCTGTGGATGAAGTGTTTAATGCAACTGTGGATGAAGTAATCAATGCAGCTGTGGATAAAGTGTTTAATGCAACTTTGGATGGAGTAATCAATGCAGCTGTGGATAAAGTGTTTAATGCAACTTTGGATGCTTTAATCTATGCAACTTTGGATGCGTTGATCAATGCAACTGTGGATGGAGTAATCAATGCAGCTGTGGATAAAGTGTTTAATGCAACTTTGGATGGAGTAATCAATGCAGCTGTGGATAAAGTGTTTAATGCAACTTTGGATGGAGTAATCAATGCAGCTGTGGATGAACTCATTGTTTAACTGTGCTTGAAATAATCAATGCAACTATGAATGCTTTACACTTTGAACGGAATTCGAGCACTGCAGGGGCAGCTGATACGGTGGTGATACTCAGCGAGCGTTGGGTGAGACTGATCCACTTGTGTGGGTTGAAATGATCCCATTCATCTATGTAATGCAATGCTCGTCGATTGACGATAGCCAAGGGCTTCCTTTTTGTTGGTGCACAGGTGCTCAAGAACCTTGTGGCGGCTTGGCTGCAAGACGCATCCTTGAACATGAACACGTGAGTAAGGAGGGGGGGATGCTACTTTCATCCAAATAATGTACGCACATATGGCCAATTGCACCAAAACAGGCTGTGTCCATTCACAAACGCATGCATCCTTGAACATGAACACGTGAGTGAGGAGGGGGTGGCACTACTTCCATTCAAATTAAGTGCACAAATATAGCGAAATTTAGCTATTTATAAGCACAAAATTGCAAATCAACCCACGCTTAATTTTACAGAAATGATGCGTCCTACAAAGTAGACACGTAAGCAAGGAGTGAAAACACAGACACGAGGGAGGGCATTATCAGAGCTTGTACACAAAAAAATAGTCAGTCTGGATGTGTAGCCAAAGGCTCTGATTGTGTACGCACGTAAATGCAAATACACACTTCAGCACATTCAAAACTGCACGCACTGTGCAAAAAGTTGCTTTTTTGCCGCTCCAGAGCCTGTGCCATGTATATGTAGGTGTGCCATCCTGCCTGTTTTATACTAGACAAAACAAACGCATGCACAGGCACACACATACCCTCTAATCGACACGTATATGTTCAGACTTATAAACGCGCTACTCCAGAGCCTATACCGTTGGGTGTGCCATCTTGCCTGTTTTACATTGTACACAAGCAAACACAACCATCACATAATACGTGTGCTCAGGATTGCGGACGGACTGCTCCAGAGCCTGTACCGTTGGGTGTGCCATCTTGCCTGTGTTATATTGTACACAAGCAAATACCACCATCACATAACACGTGTGCTCAGGATTGCGGACGGACTGCTCCAGAGCCTGTACCGTTGGGTGTGCCATCCTGCCAGCGCCTTGAGAGACCCTGCCCTCCAAACCGCCCTGCAGACCCTGATGGCCAAGCTATTTGCACAGGTGGGCTTTTTAAAGGAGGGGGGCGATCCCATTTTGCCACTTTTAAATGTATAAGAGAAAAGAGAAGCAAGTCTGCAGACCCTGACAGCCAAGCTCATTGATCAGAGCAGTCTGGAAAAAGAGTACGAGGATATAAAAAGGATAGGGAGCATGGAAACTTGTTATAGGTCAAAGAAGTCAGATAAGATTAAATCGGATAGCAAGGGAATAAAGGAAGTAGGGGCGATGATAAGGCGTAGGAATGAACTCATTACAGGAGCAAAAGTGCCGCATGAAATGGTTCTCTTATTCATTACTTGTTACGCGCCAACTTTGTGAGTATGGGGCCAGGTTTGCAAGAGTCTGTCGGTCTAGTATCAAATTTCCTTGGCCACAACAACACACCACACTTTGTGAATAACATGTGATAGATGCAGAAGCCTGGCGTTTGTTCACTTGGCTGTTGACTCTAATGTCCATTCAGCAGCTTTTTGTGCAAAACACATGCCATGCCATGCCGCCCCTAACCTCCCCCTCGTTGCTGATACTTTAACGAATACGTACCCCATGCCCACTTGCACGCATTTGTTATATACCTTCACGAGTCGCAATCATCACACCATGTCGCGTGCAATTGCTTCACCAACACATTATCCTTTTTCAATGCATCTCATCTCCTACCACAGCTTGTGAGTGAGATGCGGAGGCTAGGTGCTGTCATCGTGGCTGCCAACTTCAACACCATCATCATCTGCACGGGCAAGCGCAATGCAACTGCCGCTGTGGGGTGGGTAATATATTACCTGTGCTATTACGTGATCTTGGCTGCGTGTGGATAGGAAGAACTTTGCAACAGTGAGTGGCCTTCATCTGCACGAGCAGAAGTGCATTGCAACTGCCTCTGTGGGGTGGGCAGTACGTGATCTTGTGTGATTTTGGCCTGAGTGTAATTAGGAATGACTTAACAACAGTGAGTGACCTTCATCTGCACGGGCAAGCGCGATGCAACCGCCGCTGTAGGGTGGGTAATATGTGCTACTACGTGATTTTGGCTGCGTGTGGATAGGAAGAACTTTGCAACAGTGAGTGGCCTTCATCTGCACGAGCAGAAGTGCATTGCAACTGCCTCTGTGGGGTGGGAAGTACGTGATCTTATGTGGTCTGCCGCTGCGGGGTGGGTAGCACGTGCTATTACGTGATCTTGGCTGCGTATGACTAGAGGGGGAGTTGCATTAGTGAGTGGCCTTCATCTGCACGAGCAGGAGTACATTGCAACTGCTGCTGTGGGGTGGGCGGTACGTGCAGCTCGTGGTTATGTCTGATAACGTTGTTGAGCATAAGCTATGACAAAATGTGAGTGGCCTTCATCAGCATGAGCAGCTGCACTGCAATTGCTGCTGTGGGGTGAGCGAGCAAAGTGCGCTCGAAAGGGTGGGTGTTTTGATCTGCTATATATAAGCAAGCATTAGTTCGTTGGACTGCGGCTACTGTAGCGACTGGAGCACTTTACAGAACTATCTGCAACTTGATAGGCTAGAACCCTATAATCGCGTTGTGTATACCACTGTAGTTTCTCTGTACCACTGTAAGGTCCCCCTGCCAAAGTTTGCCGTTGATGATGCATCATGCTCGCACTGGGAGCTTTTCCCTTTCCACACATACACCCATGCACTTGCACACAAACATACGCAAACTAGCCCACATGCTTCTTTTGCTCCTGTTGCACCCTGACCACCATTGATAGGTACACGCAGTACCTGCTAGACGCTCTGCGCAAGCGTGAACTGTTTTCGTGGCTGGAGCTGGTCCCCCAAAAGTGGTGGCACTCCCTGCTGTATAGAGACCCCTACAACTGGGGGGGGGTAGATGTACCACAGGTGCGCTGAGACTAAAGATTTATCAGCAACTAGAGTGTGTTCAGATCATCACCGTATTTTTGACATCGCAAAGCCCGATTGACCCTTACAACTGGGGCGGGGTAGACGTACCACAGGTGCGCTGGAATTATAAGTTTTAAAAGCAGCTAGAGCTGGCGATACGTTCAGGTCGTCAAAAGTAATTATGACGACGACGCAATAATTGTTGGTAGCCAGGTTGGGCGATCTCAGCAGTATTGCACCCTGCAGGCATGTTTTGCCATTCATAGCACACTAGCAAGGTTTATGTTTGTTCGTAAATGAGTGAGTTTGTGATTAGCAAGGTTTATGTTTGTACGTGAGTGAGTGTGTGTTTTGTGATACAGTGTACCACTCATTGCCAGTGTATGAATTTCCAGCAGAGCAGTCACGGTTGTGGAGAGCTGTGATTTGTTGTTATGTGCTCATGAGCATCAAAGCAGTAACGTCACTGCGTTTTGCTGCAGGCACATATAGCTGCAGCAAAGCAGGTCGCGGGTGTGTCAGGAAGCATGGAGGTGGAGGAGGACAGCCAAATTCAGGACATGGAGCAGCCGACTGTAAGGTGTGTGTGTGTGTGTGTGTGAAAGAGTGTGTGTGAGAGAGTGAGTGAGTGAGTGAGTGAGTGAGTGAGTGAGTGAGTGAGTGAGTGAGTGAGTGAGTGAGTGAGTGAGTGAGTGAGTGAGCGAGCGAGTGAGTGATTAAAAGAGAGTGAGAGAGAGAGAGAGAGAGAGAGAGAGAGAGAGAGAGAGAGAGAGAGAGAGGAAGAGAGAGAGAGAGAGAGAGATAGATAGAGAGATAGAGAGAGAGTGTGTGTGTGATATGAGTCTGTGAATGTGTGTGTATGTGTGTGCATGAGTGAAAAGAGACAGTGTGTGATGTGAGTTTGTGAACGTGTATGTGTACGTGTACGTGTGTGCATGCATGCATGCATAAAGTGCATAAAGCGCCTGCAGTCATCATGTCACAAGCTCACAGTGCCAGTGGGACCTTTTGTTATGTACCTTTCCTCTCCTACACATTACCAGGACGACCCCTGGACCCTGTAAACCTGCCAATTGTAGGGTTGCTTTCACACACAATCATGTGAGCCACCAAGCTGACTTACGCACGCAGGTACCAGTGGAACCTGACAAATTACCTGAAGAAGTATATAGATATATAGATACTGGCATACACTCATTTGCACGACCTTGCTGGCTGCACACATGCAGGTACTAATGGGACCTAAAAATAATACCTTTACAATACGCACAATAGCACTGGCATCCACTCATGTGCGTCACCATGCTTACTGCACACATGCAGGTACCAGTGGAACCTTAAAGAGTACCTGCCCCCCGCCCTGCAAAACGAAATGGCCTCCGTCCTCAAGGACTTTGTGTACCTGCCCTGGTCAGAGGCCCAAAAAGCTGAGCGCCAGGGCACCAGCCAAGCAGCAGGATCTCAAGCTGTGGTGGTCGCGCACGCAGCTGAGGATGTGCAGGTGATTGTTTCATGCACTATGGAGTTGAACCTCAGGACAGAATGTGTGTGATCCTGCGATTCCTTGCAGCAGCCATAGTTATAATCTGGAATGTTGGAAGTTAGTTGGAAAATGTCAAAGTCGAGCAAAGCAAGCTTGCTTTGCTTTCAGGTCCAATGGACTTGAGTTGCGTGAGTCCATTGTTTGAGTGTGGATTCTCAAACGGCTTCAATATTTACTTCCTGTGATCCCAATGTCGTCTTCTTAATCCTTTGCGCAGACCACATACCTGCTAAAGGCTGTGCCGGAGTATTTCACAGAGCGACTGCTCAAGTTTGTGGGAGAGGTGGGTGGTGACACATCCCCTGTTCCCTCTCTTGGCTATACTAGGTTTTAGCTTCGCAGTTACAGCTGTGTTTGCCATTCAGCAATAACAGGAAAAACTACGCAGGCATTGAAAAGCCACTCCCCACATTATTAAAAAAGGAGCCACTTTGGTATCTGGTACAATAAAACACCTCCACCACAAAGGGAGACAAAAAGGTCAATGAGCCATGCTGCATTGCCACGCAGCAATTGCAAACACAGCAGGCAGTCTGGTTGTTCAGTTTCTACTACTAGCGAGCTAGCCAGCTGTTTTGTTGGCCTACGTTCCATTCATCAAGTGCCACCATGTAGCATATAATGTGTGATCTACAGACCCTTCTGACAAGGACAGCCACCATTGCCGTTTCTAGAGACCTCTAAATTTTAACTATTAAAACTATAGACTTCTTCTTATAACGACCATCGTGCTGAACGTTCCAGGCTGCTCGCTCGATGCTCCCATCCAGTGACCATGCTGCCCACCAATTTCCCCAGCTTGCTGGCTCTTACTTGTCCAAGGTGGGTTTTTCGAATTGGTCGGCTGGTGAGGCTGCCGCGTATTGGTGCCTCAATTTTGAAGGAGAAACAGGCATAAGCTTTGCCTTGTCATGGTGCCAAAGCAGCTACTCTCCCTCTCTCTCTCTCTCTCTCTCTTTCTCTCTCTCACACACACACACACGCACACACACACATACAGGAGGATCTAGGCAGCCCTGCCCTTGCGTTTGTGCGAACCTTGTGTGCCCTCCTGGCCCTAGATGCACGATGCACAGACGCCGTGTCCATCCTGCGCCGTCAGCTGTTGAAGCTGCTGAAAGTCAGGGAGTTCTCTGAGGCTGCAGACTTCAAGGAGGCGTGCTTAGCACTCACACTGCCGGACGTGATTTGCAGGTGGGTGACACGTGTGTGTGTGGTGCGTGTGTGTTTGTGAGAGAGTAATTGAGCGTTTACTTTCTGTTTGGGGACTACCTCCTAATGAACAGGTGTGTGCTGTTTGAAAAATGGGGGAAAGAGTTGGTATAGAGTGACCCTAGGACATGTGGAATTTGTGCATGATCTGGGAGGTCAGAAAAGAAGACGAACCTGGCAACTCCAATTATCAATGCAATTCAGATGTACTTCTCTCGTCCTCATTTTGCATGTGATAGCAACTACCTTGGATCATCTTTCTGATTTGGCCTCTTTTCTTGTTTGCACTGTGCTACACAGCTAGATGGCCTCTTTTCTTGTTTGCACTGTGCTACACAGCTAGATGGCCTCTTTTCTTGTTTGCACTGTGCTACACAGCTAGATGGCCTCTTTTCTTGTTTGCACTGTGCTACACAGCTAGTTGGCCTCTTTTCTTGTTTGCCCTGTGCTACACAGCTACTGCAACGATTGCCGGGACCTGGATCTGTGTCGAGACGAGCAGCTCCTGCAGCACGGCAGGCAGAAGCAGGAAGCTGCAGCAGCGGCAGCAAATGGTGCAGGCAGCAGGTAAGATGGTGGCAGTGCATGGTGCAAGTAGCAAGTAAGATGGTGGCAGTGGATGGTGCAAGTAGCAAGTAAGATGGTGGCAGTGCATGATGCAGGCAGCAGTAAGATGTGGCAGCGTTTGGTGCAGGGAGCAGGTAAGATGGTGGCAGCGCATGATGCAGGCAGTAAAGTTGTGCATGCGACAATAGAGGCGTCACATGGATGGGTATCTGGATCCGGTTTCGGTAGAGGAGCGGTTTCAATAAGAGAGCGGTGATCGATGAGCAAGCGACACGCATTGTCATGCGAATGAACGTCTGCATTCAACATTTGAATTCCAGGAGGGCGGCCGAAGAGGGAGATGCGTGGTCATGCCGACAGTGCAAACAAGCCTACGACATGGAGGCCATTGAGCAGCGGATGGTGGTGGCTTTGAATCAGCACGTGAGGGCATACGAGCTGCAGGTGTGTGTGGTGGCTGTTTTTCAGGCAAGACAGTTAGCATCCTGACTTTGTTTCCATTTCTCCTGTATGTGAGCAGCAGGTAGTGTCGAATGTTTGGACATGAACGTGTCCCATCAGAAATGGTTGTCCCTTACAAATAGCGCAGAATTAAGGTTTATCGCAGAACATACAAGATTAATACACTAACGAACACACATACACACACATGCACATACACATGAATGCATGTGCGTGCGCACATACCATGCACTCAGGCACTCACACACACACACAATGCAATCACTCGCGCACTTACACACACAGGACCTTGCATGTGTGCGCTGCCGGATGGTGACCAGCAGCCACCTCAAAGGAGCATGCGGTGCTTGTGGGGGCGACCTGCGCCTCACGGTGCCCTGCGCTGTGCGTCGCACACAGCTTACAGTGTTCCGCAATGTGGCTGCCTTCCATGGCTTGCCGCTGCTGCAGGAGATGGCGGAATGGCTGATCCAGGACGGTCAGATAGGGCTGTGATTTTGATTCTGGAATTAGCTTGTGGTGGGGTAGGGTTGGTCCAGGTCGGCCGAGTAGAGAATTAGTTTTATAGTGTCGAGGGTGTATGCATGAATTTTATCACTCCACAAAGAGAGGATAACGTGGTGTAGGTGTAGGCGTGCGGTCAAACCTTTCATATGTACTCTAAAACTTGGGCGGTGCGCAGGATGAAGTTTAGCAGAATACATGCTTCATAATATTAGCAGGCCGTAATGGTATGTCAGGCATTTTGTGATCCAGATCTGTCTGGAAATAACATTAAATGGCAGTTGCTGCCTTGGAAACTAATTAGTGGCTTGTGGCCAGGCCAGATTCCTAGTAGGGGCCAAAACTTGGGTCCGCCTGGTGACGTGCCTTTTCAGTTGCCTGGCAGTGACGGCCTCCATATCCTTATATTAATGCTCGTGGTTTTAATCACCACTTGCACATAATTGATTTGCTTAGTGGCAGGATGGTTAAGGATGGCGAGCAGTATGCCTGCGATGTTTCTCCTTTTGCAGGTATTTTTAGGGAATATGGTCGCATTTTGTTGTTTGGAGTGTTTTGCTTGGGGTGTACCGCTTTGTATTGGTTTACAAGGTTTACAAAGAAAAGCCTTCAGTCAAGAAGTGCGGCTGCTATTCTGCTCATAAAACGCAATTAGTTCATGGAGGAAAAAATAAAGCCTGATATTGTTCTGGCTTAAGAAAGCAAACACATCGTGGGCTCCTGTTGGGGGAAACAGAGGTGCATATTTCCTGCGGAGAGAATTCACGTGGGGATTGGCACAGTGGAAAAGAACATGCTGCTCATCTTGCACATCATCAGCATCACACAGCAGGTTATAGGTGGGAGAATCACTTTGACTCCATGTTGCTCTCAAAACGTAGGGTGTTTACACAAAGTTTGAAACTGTACCACGGATGACATCACGAGGCAGGTTGAGAAACATGTATTTGGGAAGGATGTAAGGCGAATGAGTGACCAGAGCCCTTTTGGTAGGAAGCGCACCATTAGTGATAAGTAGAGCGTTTGCTGTTGTGTTCTTTTTGACGTGTTTCAGAATGAGGTGTCCAGTACATTAAATGTCTCTCCCTGAGGTCTACGACAAAACGGCTGAGATCAATGGGTTCACAGTTTTGCAGCTTTTGTTTGAAGGTATATGATTGTGTCAGACCATCCATGGCAGAGACCATCCATGGCAGGAAGAATATGGGCTGACCAGCAACCAAGGATCGTGTACTCAGCTGCATGTCAGCATGTAAAACCTTTTTCATTGTGTAGCTGTTGGAGTTAGTCGAAGAATTGTACAGCCGCATTGCCGCACGAAACCAATTAAACAATCCACACTCTCGCATGACACACCATGAAGCGTAGTGTCTCTGACTCCCAACAACCTTTTCAACACTACCAACAGCCATTTCTGAAGGGGACTGTCCATCTCTTTGCCTTGTTGTAAAAACGCTTTGTATTGTAAAACCGTAAAACCCAAACGCTTGTATTGTAAAAATTAATTTGTGTAGCCTTTAAAGGCTTGAAAACAAAACACCTCGTGCAGTGAAATAGAAGAAAAAGAAAAAACTACGCAGGCAGTGAAAGCCACTCCCCATATTAATATGCACAAGCAATCACTAAACACACGGCAAACACTAAACGTAATACACAGCAATTATTGTAATGGGTTTAATTGCGTACTGCGCTTCCCCAAACACAACACTTCCTCGCCACAACGGTGAAAGGGCCTCCACCTTCACCACGAACGGAAACCCCGCGCTCACAACGCTACTCACAAAGGGTTACCATCCAAACAAAAAGGAACCACAACTCTATAAGCACATCGCCAATACCACTGCCACAAACTACAGCAATAATTACTTGCCTCTCTGAGCCTGCACCCACTAACCAACTGGCCACTCTCTTCCAAGACCAACAAGCAAAGTGTGCACGGCATATGCAAGATACCCTCCCCGGTACCAGAAAGAGGACACGCAGCCAAACAGTAAGTCAGAAACATATGCCCCTGACTTAAATCATAGACACTGTTGCTTTAAACTCACAAATAGCAATTCAGCCTACTGAACTACAACCTACAAACAGTCAGCCAAACAAACGCACCACACGCTCGCAAATCACTAGCCACAACCATCATGCAACACAAGCGTTCACACAAATAACCACTCCTCCCACGCAGCATATCAATATCATAAACCCAATAACTTACCAGATACAAAACAACCCAAACTTTGAGATTGCACACCACCCATCACCATCATCGCAGCGCAGACCCCAAAGGAAAAGAAGATGTGAAGTCCTCGATATACCCCATAACCTTCCTAGCCTAAACCTGACCCCCCTGCGCACCACGCATATTTTACAAGAACCCTGGACATACAAGAAGGACAAGGCTTTTTCAATGACACCCACAGAGTCCATCAACACACTCTACTATGATGATACGGACATCCTGCACATAGATAATCGGAGGTTCTTCACCCCAAGAAAAGAGACAGAGATGATACACCCCAAATACAGAAACAATACCACACTTACTATGCCCCTAAGGGTATTGAAAGACGGGCCCTACCCCTCTTTAAATCAGTTGGACTAGTGCTTAAATCCAGTAAGAGTAATGCCCGGAGCCAAATTAAGTGCGCAAGCTGCGAAATTTGCTCCTACCATCTAGGACTTGAATCTCCAGACCTCTCCCCACCTTTTAAAGACATGTACATATGTGACGTCTGCAACCAACCTACCACGCACTGGCAATGCTTGCTTAAAACAAGCTGCTGCAACGCCACTGAAAGGGAAGCTATTGATGCCAATGATTCATGGGCCTGCCCTGCCTGTATCAATCTGAATCAAAATGAAAAGGAAAGCCGCTTCATTTTTCAGAAAAGAGCGTTGTGAAAGTCTCATGGAACCCAACCTGGGAGCCAGAAGAACTACAAAACACGTGTGAAAGCTTCAAGCAGAGCCTCAATAAGTTTGAAGAGCATATCGCCGCACCAAACTTATCTCAGCCTGCACCAGATGAACACCTAAATGATCTTCAAAAACAAGGGTTCTCTGCCAT
>Ga0307948_1000520_pt1 | contig 26554 bp, 29 predicted proteins | sample OrgLakmetagen280_FD_201824 | JGI IMG/M metagenome (GOLD analysis project Ga0307948, IMG submission 201824) | Saline water microbial communities from Organic Lake, Antarctica - #280 | ecosystem: Environmental > Aquatic > Non-marine Saline and Alkaline > Saline | place: Antarctica: Organic Lake...
TGTGGTGACCAGCTACTGCATGAGTGTGTGATGACCAGCTACTGTATGAGTGTGTGGTGACCAGCTACTGCAGTGTGTAGTGACCAACTACTGCAGTGTGTGGTGACCAGCTACTGCATGAGTGTGTGATGACCAGCTACTGCATGAGTGTGTGGTGACCAGCTACTGCAGTGTGTAGTGACCAGCTACTGCAGTGTGTGGTGACCAGCTACTGCATGAGTGTGTGATGACCAGCTACTGCATGAGTGTGTGGTGACCAGCTACTGCAGTGTGTAGTGACCAGCTACTGCAGTGTGTGGTGACCAGCTACTGCATGAGTGTGTGATGACCAGCTACTGCATGAGTGTGTGGTGACCAGCTACTGCAGCAGCAGCAGCAGCAGTGGGAGGAGCAGGTGTGTTGGAAAAGGGCGCTTGTACGTGCCTTGACAGGCATATACATGCCAGCACTCAAGCGGACGTGCAAGCATCATAGGGTCCAGCTTGTGACACAACTGTAGTGGCAGGAGCGTGTTGTGTTGAGAAAAGGTGTCGCGTGTGTGTGAGGGTGGTGTGTTTGTGTACTTAACTATGCTCAGCATTTTTCAGCTCCACTACAGATAAACGCATGCCACGTGCTCTCAAGCCAACGCGGTGATTATACGTGTGCAGGAGCAGCAGCAGCTGCTGTGGCAGGAGCTGGAAGAGCAGCAGGAGCTGGAGGAGGACAAGCAACGCGCAGAGAAGGAGCGCGCACGCAGTGCCAGCAGCAATGGCAACAGCAGCGCAGCAGCGGCGGCAGCTGCCGCAATGGCGGACAAGTTCTACCAGCAGCATGCAGGGTCCCAGGTGAGGGTGCTTGGGAGCTACTACACGTAAATGCTGTGGTGTCTGTGTGGAGGTGCGGAGGTGTGAGGATGTGTGTTGTGCGCGTGTCAATTATTTTCTTTTTTCTTCTTGGTAAGTTTTCACGCAATTTTCCTAGTCTTAATCATTAGTCATGTGTCATATGTGTCTGTTTTCAAGTTCTAATCAGTGCGATCTTGCAATTGCTGAATCATCGCTTGCTTGCACAATGTTGTCTTTCAGATTCTTCCTCCCCTGAATGGAAGATTAGAACAGCACTAGCAACGTGCAGGAGTTGTACCTAGCAGCTGAGTCTGCCTGCACCCTGTGCGCTCTAAAGTTTACTTGCACAAAGTAATCGCACTTACAAACATTGCACTAAAAACACAGTGACGCTTGAGGACGCTTACTTGGTAGAACGTTGTTTGTTGAAGCCGCAATTGGAGTATTTCATTTACAAAATATGCATTTACACCCACAGCAGCACTTACGTGTGTCCGGTAATTCACGGTACCTTTGAAATCACAAGTCAGCCACCACCTGCTGTGTGCACAAAGAGCTCAAGCTACGCTGCTCCTATTGCATTTCGGTATATAAGCGCTCCGCTCTGTCTCTGGACTAGGGGAGACCTCGTGCGCTTTGGTACCATGCCCCTCTCTTTTATGCAGACATGCAGTCTACTGTTCCCCCAAGTAAAGGCACAACATGTGATTCGGGACCATGCCATTCTATTTATTTGCACAGACGTTCTGTCTCTATGTGAATTTTAAAAGACGACTCACGTCTTGGGACCATGCAGGAGGCAGGGCAGCTGTCGGTGGTAAGAGAAGAGGATCAGCCTCAGCCTCAGCAGCAGCAGCAGCAAGAGCAGCCGCAACAGCGAGAGGAGAAGGAGGAGGAGGAGGAGGTGGTGGTAGAAGAGAACGGTCAGAGGATGAGCGCCAGTGCTGCTCGGCGGGCTAAGCGGAAGAACCGCTGGGAGCAGGTGCGCTTCTCGGTCTTGTGTGCAGATAGCCTGCAGCCCAATTGTGCACCTAATGTGTGTGTATGTGTGTGTTGTAGGGTTGTTCAGAACCGTATATAGGTATGCACCATGTATGAGCGTATATTTTGTGATTTCCCTGCCAAAAAGAAGTAATGATTACTAATATAATTTTAATAACGCATTAATAGTTCTGGCCAACCTTAGTGTGGTGTGTGTCAGGCTACTGTGCAACCTTATTTAGCATTGCAGCAGTGCTGTGGCAGCCCGGGTAGTGGTTACCAAAAAGAATTGCTTGTTTCTCAGCTGACGATCCACAGAAGGGCTGTGCTCCTTAGTGTCAGTTGACCACTTCCTGATGTGTGGGCTGTGTGTAGGCTGCCACTGTGTTTGAGTTTTCAACATGGTGGTCTTGCCTCGATCGATTCCGATGCACCCAAAGCTACTTTCTCTTTCGTTTCTTTATCACCTATGCGTACTTGCACGTTGACATTGTCGTATCTGTTCACACCTCATACATACATGCACAAGCGCGCGCACACACACACACACACACACCACAGAATGCTGAGGAGCGCGAGGGAGGAGGGAAGGAGAGGAGGCTGAGCGAGCAGTCTGAGGACGAAGGCAGGCTCCCTCCTCCACCCCCTCCCCCTCCTACTATGAACCCTGCCCCTGCTCTAGCAGCTGACTTTGCAACGACACCCTCCGGTGATGCTACCATTGTGGTGGGCGGGCAGGCAGGTGCTGGTTCTCCTGCTGCTGCCGCACAACTCGCAGCAGGTGCTGGACAGGATGGTGAGCCAGCAGCAGCAGCAGCTCCTAGGGTTGAGGAGGCGTTAGCAGAAGCAGGGGTAGAAGGCGCAGGAGAGGACACGGCACGTGTGCAAGACAGTGATGGAAAGGCAGAGGGTCTGGCAGGGGAGGAAGAGGCACCTGGTGAGCTGGCAGGATGTGTGGACTCCAGGGTAGCCTAGAGTTGGCCTGTGAATCATGTCTGGATTCCATGTTATGGCATGGTGCCTTGATTTTATTTGTGATGGCCTGCACAGGCGGCTGTTGACCAATTGGCCTAGTAGGATGCCTTGAATGCTCTAGAATGATCACAACATTATACGACATCTCATGTGTATAAAAAACCTTCCACGACATCTACTGTACTTGTACTACACCTACATTGGTGCTTATGGTGAGGAAAGCAGAAAGTGTGATTCCTCGGCAAGAGCAGGTGGAGCTGCTGGGCTATTCGTTTATTTACAGAAAAGGAGTAATAAGTACAAGTAGGATTGGTCCAGGTAATCGTTTGCTGAAAGGGTTTAAGCCTGCTGCAGTGATCACGTATGCAAACTAGTACCTCCCTTCATGCCCGGCATTTGCATCCCCTGGGGGCGTGGCCGATCCAGACAACACTCTGTAGCGCAGGTACTGCTAACATCTTTGCATGGAGCCCTGGCTAGTTTGAGCTGCCAACCAGGACATGGAGCTTTCCCTCAGTCCTAGCGGATTTTCCACCAAGTGGAAAAGTGAAACACTACGCAGGCAATCCAAACCGCTCCCCGATCAAGTGGGCAACAGCCAGTTTACATAACCTGTGTTCCTTGTCCCCTATTGTTCAGGGCCTGAACCTGTGGGCACAGGGCAAGAACCCCCTTTTGATAACCCCGTGAACCCTCTCCAGTCCGCTGACGAGGAGGAGTACGACCCCTTGGATTTCTGAGGCAACAGGAGCTGGGCTCGTATTTACGGGATGGATAAGGCGGACGACAGGTTTTCCTTTTCTAAAATTGTGTTTTTAGGTACCTTGGGTATGTCGACTAGGATGTCGACTAGGTGCCTTAATCTCTAGCGGCTGGGTGTTTTGGGGACAAGAAGGCTGCCGTCTTGCTAGGGCGTTGAAACCTAGTAGGAGTTGCTGGTTTGTGTGTGTTCTTTAGATTTGGTTGAAATATTAAGCATTTAAACAAAGGCTAATGCTATAAGCGTGCAAACCGAAAAGTGCTGCTGTGGTGGCTGCTTCTGCTTAGCATTTGCCTTTAATTGACATCTTTATGTTGATTAATCAAATAGCAGTACCATGTCTGTAAGGTTACTGGACAAATGATTATAAAAGCGATCCAACAAGGTACACGAGGTGCATGCCTGCTAGCACAAGCCGATGTAGGCAGTCGTGAAAAAATGGTAACACGCACGTATCAAACTAGGTCTGCCAATAATGCAAGAAGAGTTGCCCGTGATAACCTGCTAAAGCAGATGGCGCTGCCAATCCGTATTCCCTAGCTATGAAACCAAGAGACATACAATATACAACCAAATAAACGCGATATACAATTAGTCGAAATTAAATACTTTAAAACTTCCCCTACTCAACAAGCAGACTTGGCACGAGAGCAACATAAGCTGTTGATGCCTCGCTTACTCAGACGCAGTAAAACCCTTCAGACCACACTGCTGGGAGCAACAGGCACCATCTACAGCAAACACACAAGGGCCCCACTCCACAGCCTTGGAGATACTCTACATGCCACATCACTCATGTAAAAACCAAGCCTACATGCAATCAGATCCGCAACAAACTCATATAGATGAGACGAGACATTGAACACAAGTGTTGAGTCAACCCCCACAAATGTCTGAGCAATACTCCTGATATTGTGCAGGCTCCTGCCTCCCAACCGCCTGATCATCACTGAAAGTATTCTTTTATTTTATTCTCCAGGTAGGATGTTGTGTGTCTCTGCATCCATGGGTGGTGCGTGCAGATACAAAGCAACATCCTTATCAAATCCATGCCGGTAGTGTTTGCACTATTTGCTTTCTTTTTCAGTGGCGCTCCTGTAGGATGGCATGGAGGGTTGCGGTGCCCTATGAGCGAGGTATTCATAGCTAGTGCTGCTTGCAAAGTACTGCTATTAAATCTAAAGCTCTGCTTTTTCTTTGTGTGTTGAACAAGTTGAGCCAAAACGCTATTTTAATTGAAGTCAGTTTTACATACGCAGCCTAGCAGTCGCACGTTTTGAAAATGGCTTTCTCTGTAGACTCTGTACAAGTTGAGGTGATGCTTAAAAACCTTTAATTTCAGCAGGTCCAGATTGCGTGCACTCCATTTAAGAGTGGAGTCTTGCAAATGGCATGGTGGCTCTAGTATTTGTGACAAATGTGAGTGTGGAGAAGTTCAAGATGAGAAGCATGTGCTTTTCTTTTGCAAGTATGCTGAAGTGTGCGAGCTGCGCATGAGATACAGAGAATTCTTGAAGGAATGTTTGACTCTGCGTGTGTTTGCTCCTTCGAGCTCTGAATTTTTTCCTTTCTTGGCTTGTCATCACAGTATCACTGATTATGAGATCAATGCATTCCTGAATCAAGACTCATACAGACTCTTAAAATTTGTCAGATTTAGTTTCAATTTTTGACACTGGTTTGTTTCACCAGCCAATTGCCACCAGCCAGAGTCTCGGGCTGTAGGCCATCCTTGTAATCCCTTGTTGCCCCTTGCCTACGACAAGCCATCAGTTTCAGCACTGTGTGTGCATGACTGCAGCCGGTAGTGAGATATGGTGAGTCCAGTGGGGATGAAACACAACAAATTCACAGATTCGTGATCAGTAACTTTCAGTTTGCACCACACCAGCATTGCAGCTGTTCTCTGTGGGGACAACACAAATGAAAGCACACGCATACACTAGTCATAATTAAATAAATGAGTGTGCTATTGTCACCGCATAAAAAGGTGTCGGATTGACAAATGCCTCCCTTTCTACTTAGAGCAAGGAGTGTTTCAGGCATTAAAATTCAAACTCTATGATGACGCAAGACTGTTGACTACAACATTCGCTAAACATATACACACACACAGCTTTGCGTAGGCTTGCCGATACACACAATGCCATTCCTGTTATTTGAGCACGTCTGCAACTAAGATGAGAGCGCTTGAACAACGTCTTGCTGCTCATTCAGCTGGGCCACTTCCAAGGCCGTCTTGCCGTCCATGTTCTTGGCGTCGCGGTTGGCTTTGCTGCAAAGCCAAGCAAGAAGCAGGAAACAAGGTGGGTAGGAGTGAAAGCAACACAAGTAATAACACTGCAACGTATCAATAAGATACAGGCGAGGAGGTGAGGGTCAGTCAAAGCACCTGTAAGGGGTAAGCAGACCCAGCTGGCTTTTACGACCAATCACACTCCTGCCAATATTGCTTGCACCTTCTGATGCAGTCCAATCACACACTGCACCTTCTTCATCCCTACTGACCCACTGCACTAACGTGCGTTCTCACCTGTCCACAAATTTTACTGACCGACTGGACAAATTTGTGTGTGTTAACCTCAACACAAACCTCACCGACTGAATGATTGCCTGACAACTCCATGCATTTCCACCTGTCCACCAACCTAATCAACCGAACAATCGACTGGCGCTTTCTTGTGTTTTCAGCTCTCTGCAAGCCTTTGACTGGCCGAGCAGCTGACAGCTTTGTGCGCTCACCTGTCTACCAGGAGCTTGCACGCCTCCGCCTGCCCGTAGCCGGCAGCGTAGTGAAGAGCTGTGTTCTGGTTCTTGTCTACAGCGTCCAACTTAGCTTTGGACTTGATCAGCTCCTGAGCAGCAGAAGGCACGAGAAATTTGTAAATGTTGAGTCCGTACGGGGAAGCATGCTGTAGCAGCGCTCATTTATAAACCTGCATATATGATGCATCATTTTTCTATTCCTAATGCAGGTACACGAGTATAGAAAAAGCATTGTGCGGACCGCTGTATAATTTCTAAAGAGGACGAGGGAAAATAACAGGTATGGTTGCATGGCAGTACAAACAAATGCTACAACATGTCCACGTACAGTACCTTGGTAAAGACTGATCATTTTTGAAGCCGAATTGGTGTACACCAAATGCAAACCAGCAAAAACTACTTGTTTGCTACATCAAATTGTCTGTTACATATCCACACCACCCTCCCTAGCTAGCTCATTAGCTCTTTAGCGTTGCATTCCAAATGGCTCAAGAGACGCGAGCAGGCAGCAAGCAGAAAAGAACACAACCACTGCAGTTCACCGACTGCCGTTTTGGTCCACTCAACCTTTGGAATCACAGCTTGCTCGGTGCGCTAATGAGGGGCAGGTCACTAAGCCTGCAAGTGTGGCCTGAAGTACGCGTACATGTGGCGCACTCAACCTCTGCATAACCGCGCATGAAGAGTGCTGCATTTGTGCTAGACACACAGTACAAGAGGACAGACAGCACGGCACTGCCGCACCTTGGCGCACTCAATCTCTCCGTAGCCACATGAAAAGTGCAAAGCTGTGCGTCCCTCTTCATCTGGTTCGTCCACATTGCCACCTTCATTGATCAGCTTCTTCAGCAGCCCAACGTCCCCTGTAGCGCAAGGCGGTTGGTTCACAAAAGCCATTACACAATGATTTACAAGCAGTAAATCTGAAGGAAAAATTTACACATGCTGCACTTTTTGGCCACGACACTACACACACGTCACAAGTGACCACGCCTCGCCTTTATTTGAACCTCAAAGTCCTTGATGTTTGAAGGGCTAGAGCATGCTGTGCTGGAGCTGAACAAGGGGCAAGCCTCATGATGTTGGGCTGGTGAAAATCTGCCTGCCAATAACAGAGTGCCGTGAATAACAAGCGTTACCTCAATGTCATCTCAACTTAACCAAGACACTTCCATAACACACACACGGGTCTCTCTAAGATTTGCTTCTGACGCCACATTGAGCCAATGCGCGTGGATTAAGTGCACTGAATTGCACAAATGCCCAAAGACAAGTGAGGGAGCTAGCGACGCTGTAAAGTTGGCGAAGCCCATCACGCGCACAACGTTTGCGTGCATACGGATGTGTGTGTGTGTGAGTGTGTGTGCGCACGTGTGTGCGTGTGTGTGTATGTGTGTGTGTGTGCGCGCACGCTTGTGTGCCTGTGTGTTTGTGCGTGCGCACATGTATGTGTGTCAGTGATTTTTATAGGCGACATACCATGTCGATCGACATGAAAACATGGGTTTCGACTTCTGAAATTGACATGAAACTAAGATTCTGGGGTTGCCGACGAGCCCCTGTGTAAAACGGTTCTGTGGCTCTAAGAGGGCCTTTGAAGGCCCTCACACACCACAGATTCCAAGAATTTTCCGGACATTTCCAAACATTTAATTATTATGTTACAATTAGCGATAAACCCCCATCAAAAAAGCCCAAAGTTGCCAGGGGGAAAGTGATGGAAAGTACTTAGGGGCCCATGGGCCCACGAACAAGTTAAAAGCTCAGTGGCTTGAGGATCCAGCCCCTGAGGGACAGCCCCAGCGCAAGGACTGGCTGAGTGATGGTGAGGTGGACGAAAAGAATTGGTTTTAAGCCCACTGCAGCATCTGCCCAGCCACATTCCAATGCCGGAAGCGGGCCATTACAGGGCATGAGAGCAGCAATAGTCACAAGGATACAGCAGCAGCATGTTTATTGCAGCAAGCGAGGGCAGGCTGGCAGGGGCAGTTGAACAAGGGTGCAGATTACACAGCAATTCAACGTGCAGCCCAGGCAGCTGACCCCAAGCTGCACATACAGTTCGCCTGCGTTCAAGACACTGCAGCAGGGCGCCCCATCACTGACGTGTGCTCCAAGGAGTTTTGGGGGGAAGCCACGCGCTTAGGGGCACATATCGGTTTGGGGAGTGGGTTAAGGTAGCAGAGTTGGTGATGGTAATGGTGCCAGGGTCAGTGGAGGATGAGCATATGTTCAGCACGCTCAAATACATCTATAACCCCCAGCGCAACAGGCTACAAGCGCAGCACCTGAGGTGTTGCGCACGCTAAGAGCTCAGCATTTGGCGTGGAGTCCTTCCCATACACAGAGGCTAATTTGGAGTGGATCAGCGCTAAGAAGCGCCATGGGATTAATAGATGATGAACAATTCAGTTAATTTGGACAGTTTGCCCAACTTGCAATTTTAAACAAACTTATGTGAATGCAAAAAATCACAATTGAACATAATACGTAACATTAACCGCCGGGAGGCCTGCGGCCTGGGGCAGGAAAAGGAAAAGACATGAGCACCCAATTTCTCAAATTGCCAGATTTGGAGGAGACATGAAATCAAGGTTTTCCCAAATCCTTAAAAAAACAATGATGTGCGTGTGTGTGTGCGCGCCTGTGTGTATATGTGCGCGCGTTTGTGTTTGTATTGTGTGCGCATGCGCATGCGCATGCGTGTGTGTGTATATGTGTGTGCGCGCGTGTGTGTGTGTGTGTGTGCATGTGTGTGTATGTGTGTGTGCATTACTGCCCCACAATGCTGCAGTGGTGTGCATGACGCTGTGCTGGAGCAGCCTTTGCTAAAACAGGCGTGAGGATGTGCTGCTGCTGCTGTTCCCTGTCTGTTGATTTTCAACGGGCAGGTGCAAGCATGGTGCCTGGGCTGGCCACGATGTCTGAACACCACTTAAACACACAGCGCGCGGCAAGCACCTGCACCGTGCGCTCCATGCCTTTACTCGCACGCCCCATGAACAGTCCAAGCCAACACGGACCGCGCTCCTGAAGGGTCCCGTCCAAGCAAAATCCCACGCGTCATGAACATCTGACTAGGCTAAAATTATATAGCCCATCGAAATTATTACTTGATTCTGCTTGTAACCGTGGTCAACCGTGAACTTTGCAGTTGGAACACAACCGAGGACCCTTGACACAGCATCCGCGGCCAGGGAAGTGTGCTGATGGATACTGCACCAGCAGGAAGTGGTCTGAGGCCTAGCCGAGGAATCCTGGGCAGCTTCCTGGGGCTTCCAAACATAAAATGTTGCTCTAAAACTTTACACACGGCACCCCAGGTTCCCAGAATTCATATGGTGTAATACGAGTTTTGGTTAAAGGCCTATGTTGGGTCTCAGCCCGGGGAGTGCCCTGGGTGGGCCTGGGGAGGAGGTCTGGACCACCCAAAACAATAGTCTGCTCTACATCACCACACACCGCACCCCAGAATCCCAGAATTTAAATGACATGGTAGAAAGATTGGTTAGGAGCCTATGTCAAATTTCAGCCTGTGGGGTGGCGTGGGTGAGCCTGAGTGACGTGTGGTGGGAAGTAGTCGACGCTAGGGGCTCACGCTCCCACGAGGGGGGCTTCGCCAAAAAAAGCTCTGGTGAAGAGTCTGCTCATATCCCTGCCTGCACTGGCACTGCTCTGCACTGTACTCATTATTAACTCATTCTGTGGCATTGTGCCACATCGCGTGATGCAGGCACAAGGGGCCCAACCTCTCCCAAATGCTCACCCCAAACAAAGAACAACTGCCAGGGTTCGCTAAGCTTACCAGAGTCACAGGTTAGGCTACGTTATGGTGTTTCTGGTAATTTGAGAGGTGGCAATGCTGGTGCATGCTGTTGTGCAACAGTGCACCTCTACGCCCATGCCCTCACACTTAAGGCAGACAGTCGTCGTGACTTGGTTTCAGATTTGTTCAAAGAAGAACGTGATATAGTGCAAACCATCACCGGCATAACACCCACAGGCAAAACCCATACACAACTGCACAGCAGAAAGTACACGCTCATGCAAATGCAGACAGAAACCCACAGAGACACACACGCGTACCTGCACTGGCAGCAGCCAGAATCGTCTCTGCCTCCTCCTCCTCTTCTTCCTCTCCCTCCGCCTCCTTGTCTTCCCCGTCTTCGTTCACGTTAGGCAGGTCGAAGGAGCCGCCCATGGCCTTGCCCAGCTTGCCGAGCACATCTGGGTTGTTCCAGTACCTGTTTGGAAACAGAATTGAAATCAACCTCGTTCAGTTTCTTATTTTAGTTACATAAGTTAGATCAATTGCATGGAAAATTAAATCCTAAACCATCTACACACAACCCTAATTATAGCAGATAGAGGGCACGTTCTTCCCTCCTATTTCCTCACAAACAATTGCAGAGCCCTTGTAGAGCTCTCCCCAGCACTTCAGCTAGGACCACGCAATGAGCAAGGCTCTGAAACTGGGGCCATGTACACTGCTACTTCAGCTTGGACCACGCAATGACAAGGCTCTGACACTGGGGCCATGTACACTGCTACTTCAGCTTGGACCACACTAGGACCACGCAATGAATGAGCAAGGCTCTGACACGGGGGCCATGTACGTACACTGCTACAAGCCGAGGCAAGACTCTAGAGCATCCCAACTGAGCACTACTGCGCAAAGCTGCCAGCTGCCAGCTGCGACATTAAGACCCAGGCATCATACAGCTCGTCAAACGTACTTGTGTGCGTTGCTATGTGCAAGGCAATGACTGAACGAGCACCAATGCCTTATAAAGGGATGGCAGAACGGGTTGGCAGTGTAGGCCCCCCTAGGCCTTGTACTGGTTTGTGGGAGAAAGGCTACCATTCGTCATTGGAGTAAGAATCTGATCACAACGACATAAGGTAACCTTTCTTCCACAGACCAGTAAAAGGCCCTAGGGCATACATCAGGGCAATACTCCTGCCGTTTTGTAGGTGCGTGAGGTATTTCTGCCTCAGCAAGTACGTGCACCACTCATCACCGTTCTAGCTACAGGCCCTCACACGCACTGCCCACTCCCTTGTTCCATTATCCTTAAGGCAAACAGGCTACTGGCGACACACAGGAGGAAGGCAGGTAAGCCCTCAAAAGCAGCACACACTCACTTCATCATGGCCATGGGCCCCGAGGCCTCGAGCTCTTCAAGCATGGGCTTCAATTCCGGGTCGTCCTTCAGGCCTGCAAGAGCGGCGTCCACCTTGCCCTTGTACGCGGGGTCCTGCATGGACTGTGCCATGCCGGCCATCTTGGGGTCGTTCTGTGGGAAAACGCGTGGCGGTGTGCGTGTGTGTGTGTGTGCGTGTGGTTATGCCTGCGTGCGTGTGTGCATGTGTCTGTAAATGTGTGTGTGCGTGTGCTTGTGCCTGCCTGTGTGCGTGCGAGCGTGTATGTGTGTGTTTGTGTGCGTGTGTGCTTTTGCCTGTTGCGTGTGCGTATGCTTATGCCTGCCTGCGTGCGGACGTGCGTGTGTGTGCGTGTGTGTGTAAATGTGTGTATGCATGTGCTTATGCCTGCCTTTGTGTATGCGTGTATGCAATTGTGTGCGTATGTGCGTGCTTATGCCTGGTGCGTGTGCGTATGCTTATGCTTGTCTGTGTGTGTGCGTGTATGTATGTGTGTATGTGTGTGTGTGTGTGTATGTGCTTGTGCCTGGTGCGTGTGTGTATGCTTATGCCTGCCTGTGTGCGTGCGTGTGTGTGTGTGTGCGTGCGTGTGTGTGTGTGTGTGTGTGTGTGTATGTGCTTGTGCCTGGTGTGTGTGCGTGTGCTTATGCCTGCCTGTGTGCGTGCGTGCGTGCGTGTGCGTGTGCGTGTGTGTGTGTGTGTGTGTGTGTGTATGTGTGTGTCTGTGTGTGATAGCTACCTCCATTATGCTCTTCCCCAGCTGTTCCGCCATCTTCATGAAATCCTGGTTTTGGAACATGCCGCTCATGGCGCTCATGTATTTTGAGGGGTCGAACGCCTCGCCTGGCTCTCCTGCGGGTGGTGGCGCTGCTGCTCCGTCCGGCGATTCTCGTGCCTGCTGCTGGAACATGGATCCAAATTGTGACTGCAAGCTCTCCGTCACGCTCTTGAAGCTGGGGTCGCCAGCAATCTGCTCGGCCATTTGCTTGATGGCTGGGTCCTGTGTGTTTGGAATAGGTGTGAAGAGCAGCAGTTCTTTGGTTGTGGATCCTTCACACAGAGGAAAGCACACACAAAGGCAACATCGTCAGCACTATGTGGATGGATGGGGCTGCGGGACACTTCCTTGCTGGCGCACAGAAACAGCAGCAACCTCTGACACCCTGACTCACTCACGTTCAAAGCTTGTTGGAGAGCACCGAAGTCAAAGGCTGCATATCCAGGGAAGGGAAAGACACATTTAAGAGGAGCGCATGAAGAGGTGTGCACAAGGTCCGTGTTTGTACACAGCAAAAACCGGAGTTGCATCCATGACGTTTAAACTTACCTCCTCCTCCAGGCATTCCGGGCATGCCAGGTGGCATTCCTGGGATGCCTGATGTGTGGCGTGTGAGATTGTATGCAGATGAGTGTGTGTATGAATGTGTGTGTATGTGTATGTGTGTTGTGTATGAATGTGTGTGTATGTGTGTGTGTATGTGTGTGTGTGTGTTGTGTATGAATGTGTGTGTATGTGTGTGTGTGTGTGTGTGTGTGTGTGTGTGTGTGAGTGTGTGTGTGTATGTGTGTGTAGGCACACGAATAGGTGGCATGACTACGACTTAGTTCACCACTGCCTGTCTGGCCTGACTTGGTGCGAATGGCACGTTGCATGGCACAAGACCCACCGTTAGGGAAGCCAGGGATACCATTTCCTCCTGGTGCAGCCATACTAGCAAGTTAGGTATTGAACTGTGAACAAAGGGCTGCTACAGAAGTGAAAAAGAAAAAAGTGTGTTCAATTGTAAACTCAAGCGTAAACTGTGGTATACACTTTATATTGATGCACAAAGTATGAAAGATAAAGATGACCGAGGCTCGAGGTTTTTGAAGGGCGTCGGAATCAGCACTTGGCAGAACGCCGCAGACGACGGGCTGTCCAATTGGAGCAGGTTTGCCTATCAGAGATGGCCTTTCAAACACTTTGGCATCAGCACCACGCGGGGCGAGCACAAAGTGGGCAAAAGCTGTGATTTTTGGGAGAGGTGAGTGTCCACACTGAGTGCCTTATCCTTTGATGAGTCCTGCAATTCTGGTTATGAGGATGATTGAAGATACGCACGCACACTAGAACTAGGGTTTCAAAGGGCGGGCGCGGGCGCCCGTGATGATATCTGAACAGCAGTGAGATGATCAAGCTCTCTGAACACATCACAAAGGTACAAAGAGGACCTCAAACTTACCAAGGACCTAGGCAGCACATCTTTCCGCTTCTCCTTTGAGTGGGCGCGCATCGAGCCCACTCGCGGCCAGTACGATGCAGCAGCCATCCAGAGGTGTGTCCCTTGTATTCGGTACCCTTTTTGTTTACAGTCTGTGACTAGAACCATTGTCAAACAGCGTGCAGAAGCCGTGCAAGCAGAAATATCAGCTGGATTGAATTTACCAAGCTTTGATAGCCTTTCTCTGACTATGGGCACAGAAGCGCACTAAAAGTGCATTCATCTGTGTTTCCTCCAACAACATCCTGGAAACCAAGGTTGTTATTTTGCATCGCATTTCAGGTTCCACGACATCCTGGACACAATGGAGGAGCTTGGCCTGGAACCCAATGTCACCCTGCACCACTTCACGCACCCCACCTGGTTTGAGGACCTGGGTGGTTTCAGGCACGAGGAGAACATCCCCCTGTTTGTGGAGTGGGCGCAATTCATGTTCCGCACCTTTCACAAGCGCATCAAGTTGTGGGCCACCTTCAACGAGCCCACAGTAAGGGGATGGGATTAAGAATGTAGGCTGGATGCTGAAAGTTGATTATTACAATCTGGCAGAGCACTGGTGTTGCTTGATATTACCTCCTATCTTGGGCACTCACCTCCTCGCTTTCCCGCCCTCTCGCCTTGCAGTGCTACACCTTTTTGGCTTTCATTGTGGGCATGGCACCCCCTGGGAATATATTCAACTTGGTGGGAGCCGGCCACACGATGCTCAACATCTTGAAGGTGAGAATGTGCAGGGACCCTTGCAATCCCTTTGGGGTTCCATTGCGCCATTGCCCACTTTCTTTTTCTTAGATATCTAAGTTTTCATGTGCACTTTTGACTACGAAAGGAGCATACTGGCACAAACGCGCTATGTCAGCCAAGCATGCAGAATCTAGTGTAGGTAAGTAAGAAGTGAGGAACACTTGGGAAGATTTACACATGTTACGTTGGGTTTTGTACTAACTTTGTAGCTGATTGCCTGTGCTCATTCAAAACTATGTACAAATACAGTCATTATGCTTTGCATTTAATAGGAAAAATAAACCGTTGCAGCCTCGCTCATTGCAAAGCACTCACGCAATTGTGCGATGCTCAGCCCACTATTGCCGTGAAGTTGGAACCCCTCCAACCTTTTCCCAACACTGTCTACTTGCACAAAACTTGTTCAACTCCTTGGCTGCATTGTGCTGTGCAGGCCCACACTGCCACCTACAAAGCACTGAAAGCCATGCCAGGGGGCCAAAAGGCTCAAGTCGGCCTGGTTAACCACCACATCACCTTTTCAGCTGCCGGAAAGGGGGGACTGCACAAGGTCGCCTCGTAAGTACGCATACTCTCTTCTACAGACAACTTTGAAAAGATTTGTTTGTATGTTTGGCTGAGCCACATACACAAATGGTACATGACGGTGTGTATGGGTTTAGCAATGTTTTTTGAGAAGGAAGGAGTAGGCAATTAATCCTCTGTCTCCCTACCATTTTCGTTTAGTATCGAGGCACTTAAGGAGCTTTATGTAGCCGGCCAGTAAGAGGAACATTGTTTAAAACAGTAACAACTTAGAATCCCTCATTTCTATGCATCTCCATCCTAACTTCCGCCTCTGCTTTTCTGAGGCTGCGGGCAGCTGCCCTGCATCCTCTTTTGTATGCACAGAATTACAAAGCGCCAGCCAGAGTGCTTGCTTGTGTGATCCTGCCTCATTCCAATTATGGCTGCCTCCCTATTTGTCGCAGGTGGATTGCTGAATGGCTAACGTATTGGTGGGGGTGAGTGTTTTCTTTGCCCCTTCCCTTGTTGTATCTGCCTTTACGTGTGCATCCTGTGGTGAGCAATGGCTCCATGCTCCACCTTGCTCCATGGCTCCATACTCCACCTTGCATGTGACACGTGCAGCCTTTAGTACCTAAACCAATCATGCTTCGGAAGTTTGGACTTGCTGCGGCCCTGGGTACTTCGTTCTAACTGAATCTTAATGGATTCTTGCTTTGTGTTTTCTTGCAGGTGGGACATCGTAGACCACTGGATGCACACGGTAAGCCTTTTGTGTGATCCAGTGTTAATCATGTGGCTGCTGTGCATGATGTGGGACGTTGTAGACCATTTGATGCACGCAGTAAGCCCTTGCTATATGATACCACAGAAGACCCTACTAGCATCTAGGCTATAGTGTTTAGTCAGATTTGGTGTTGGTCGCAGCCGCTTTGCCGGTTGTTAGGGTGTTCAATTGCACTGACGTCCAAAATATCGTTTGCATGTATTAATCTACATGCTCGTAATGTTGGTGTGCACAAGAGGAGAGCTGCGGCGTTTTTTGCCTTGCTTTTGCATAACAACATAAACAACCACAGTTTATGGACTCCCTTACCTCTTACCCAAATATATGACCCTCAGACGCCCTGACCTTCATCTAAACTTGAAAATCTGCACTAGCATTTCTCCTGCCCTGTGATTGTGGAGCGCCGTTCTCATTGCACATGCACTATTTGCAGAGGCACAGGGCATTGCATATTCTCAGCACTAACCTTTTATTTTAACTGTAGAATGTGTATCTATTAAATAGACCTTTGAGTAAGCCTAACAGTTGGCCGGCATCTTGTGAGTTCTGCAAAAAAAAACTGCGCCGGCAGTACGCAGCTCACCCCCCACTGTCAATTAGGGGAAAAGAGCTCACACTCCCCACTTACAAATAGAAAGGAAAGGCAAGTTGAGTACTGCGCAATTCCTGAAGATTGCAGCAGCACGTTGAGCAGCGCCGTGACCACTGCCATCGCACAGGGCGAGTTTGAGTGGAAGCTGCCTGTCTTTGGATCCTGGATCAAATACAAGAACGCAGAAGGCAAGCCCCCTTGCGATTGGTGGGGAATAAACTTCTACAGCCGCTGCGTACTGAGCTGGTACTTGCAGCCAGCGTGCTTTCCCAATGACGTCATGACGGACATGTGAGTGTGTGAAGCGGGTGGGTCTCTGCATGTTTTAAAGGCTGGTGCATTGACTATCACAGCTGCTGCGTGCTGCACTGGCAAGAAATGCATATTTATTTTATGCAATAAAGGTGTCGCAACGGCAATTTCCTTTTTGGGTGCGTTTCTTTCAATTCCTGGGGCCTTGATCTTCTGCATTCAGACAAGTCTTCACCACCTGTGCGGTTGTGAGTCCCCTTGCTGCCGATAAGCAGGCTTTTGTCACCTGCAACTGTGATTCCTCTCTGTGCCCCTGGATTAGTGCTGGTGCCCCCACACCCTTGCCTGCACACTTGGCATTGCAGCACGCCCATCATTCTTATAGAACAGACAGCGCAACCTATCTTATTCACTTACTAAAAAACATGGTGCAAAAAAACATGGTGCCCTGTTTCCATACACTTACCCAATAGAGTGGTGCCCTAAACCAAGTGCACACACAGCACTTGCACACAGCCGCACACCCACGTTAGTGAGCACAATACTGTACAGGCTTGTCGTTTGGTTTGCTGAAATAATGTGTGTATGACATGAATAATGCTGTTTGGTGACAGGCAACAATTGCCCTTCGTCGAACACGGAGGCGTGCTTTGGCAGACATCACAACAACGAAACGTCTTTCACAGTCAACCACACAATCACACTTATTTGCATTGCAGCTCTTCCAAAGTTACGCCATGCTTGGCATTGCTTGGCATCTTTTTTAAAGTGACCAAAAGCAATTGACGATGCGCTTTGCACCCATTGCCTACCCCTGTGTGTCCTTTAATGCTGGCAGGTACTACCCGATTTACCCTGAAGGCTTGTACAACTGCATTAAGAGGTGAGACAGCCACACTGTCATTTTGAAAAGCTTCATTGTACCTGTACCTGCTTCACATGTCACGCACATGCTGTGGTGTGGATTTGATTGAGGTGTTACTCTCATTTTAAACTACAAAGGCATTCAACCTGGGATGGCTGCTCAACCTATGACAACGAGGCAAACCCCAAATCGAACCAAGTAGAAAGTAGAAAAAGGACTGTACCGCAACTGAAAAGCTGCTGTGTTTAAAAACACAAGAGTAGAACGGCAAGTTTGAGGCGCCCGTCGTGTGTGTGTGTGTGTGCTGTTTACAAGCAACAAGCAACGTTGCATTGACAGAGTGGTGGTGCGAGCTGTGCCTTTGCTGTTGGCGTTCAGTTTTGAGTCGTCCAAATCATCTTATTTCAGTTGTCTTGACCGTGCACACCTGACTATGCAACGCCACGTTCACTCGTTGCACACAATGCAATATTCACGTCAGTGTGCATTCTTGACATGTTGATGCTCGGTCGTCTCTTGCTGTGAAGGTCAAGCCGGTACGGCATCCCTATGTACATTACGGAGACAGGCATCGCTGATTGCCGCGATGACAGGTAAGCAGGCTCTGTCTGCCCTGTAAGCGCGTTCCCATTTAGGAGTGTGATTTCGTCAGGAGTAAGGTATTCACGTCATCTTTCAGAGCCTGCTTTGGTCTGTAGAGAAAGGCTGGCTAGTTTGAACGTCTTGAAAGCGCGCTCACTGAAGGCTTAAGTGCTATTTTTTTCTGCATTGGAAGCACTGTCTCCTTTGAAGGATAAGCAGACTTGTCAATGGCTAATTCCAATCGTTTAGCCTGCAGCAGTAGAAGCTTATCGCGTCCCACCTCTCATATTAGTTTTGTACTTTAGAGTTGACAAGAACCGTGCATAACATACAACGTAGCAACTGTGTGTCTTATCATACCTCTGCACAAAGTTTATATGTGCATGCCAATTAGGTAACTCCCCAAATAACCAAGAAACTGGTGCTGGGAGACCATGACATGTTGTAAAAGCTGTTCTGGGTCTTCACAAATTATTGGGGTCCCCAGGAGGCCTCAAGGATCATAACTTGTTGGCGTCACGTGTCGATTGAAATGTAAATTAGATATTCGGACTCCTGACGTTGAGAACTATCGATTGGTATATAAATGAGTCGATTCTAAGGGGTTCGGGGGGGTGCTCCAGATTTTTACTGGGGCGCTTTCACGAAATATTATTATATTTTTGGAATTCTCAGCTTAAGCCCAGTCGATTGGCACCCTTATTGGGTGATTTGATTAAAGGGGGGGGTCTGGGTGCCCGGTCATAGGATTGCATGAAAAGTCCCCAAGTAGGCCGCAGGAGTGTGTTCAGGCAAACTACCAGCAATTGATTCCAAACTTGCAGTTTACGCATTGCATTATGCATAAGTTGCATGATTGAAGTTAAAAAGTGCTTTGGCAAAGGTTTTGGCTGGATTTGTGCACTAAACAGGTGGTCAGTGCAAGAGCGTGTGCAAACCAGTTTTTGCCCTGTCGTAGCTTGTCAGGTATTGCATTGTTTGGCATGATAACTGTGCAGGCAGATAGCTGCTTGAATTTTGAGCAGGTTGACACCCTTTTTATTATTGTGGGGGGTCAGGAAGGGTTTGGGGGAGGGGGTGTCATTTTGGGCCGGAGGCACAAAACTTTGACGTGTGTGTCAGGGAGTGTTTTTATGCCTCCTGCCCTAAGCGACTAATGTTTCGGTCGCAATTACCTAGCCCTACCCTATTGTCCCCCCAAAAGCAACGTTATATTGTTATAATGAATTAACTGATAAATAATTATTACCAAGGTAAGCGGCTTGGGGGGGCCTTACAATAATTAAACTTTAAGGCCTTGTATTTCAGTCTTCCTTATCTTCTTGTAATGGTTAAGTAGGCACAAAGAGGGGTGATAATTGCAGCAATGCCAAGAAAACTGATTCGCTCACTCTTTCTGATCTCCTGAACTACTAGCATGCGTTCCGGCGTCCGCGATATCTTCCCGTCCAGTAATAGATCAATTAATTCAGAGGAAGCGAAGGCTTTGGCACAGTCTCACGCAAGAAGTCCCTTTGTAGTCCTTCAAAATCTATTTGTCTGTTTTGTTACGCCCTGGCGTTGTCCCCAAAGCAAGATCTTAGGCAGGGCTCATCCTATATGTGTGCAGCTATTTTTCTTCCAGGTTGCACACAGTAGTAAAAGGAACGTGCTTCTCCCTTTATGCATTAGATGTTCCTTCCAACTTGCACTCAACAACTAAATGCTCTCAATTAGCGATTACAACTTACAACACGTCTAGCCCTGTTTCCTTCCGCCAGGCCAGCTCCTGAAAATTTTGGAGGCAGAGGCACAGCTGCAAGGCGCCGCACTCAAAATCATGGAGGCAGATGTGTAGTGGGCGGCTGCCTTTTTGTGTGCGACCGTGGGGCGGATCCAGCTGGGAAAATACCTCTTCCCCATCAGATCCATTTAAAGTGAGAGCCATAAAGTTAGATGCCTGATGAATTATCAGACGTCCATTATATACATATAATTGACTTTATATAACAAATCAACAACGATGGCCGAACTGCAGTGAGCATTTTCGTCGGGTCAGAGCCCAGAGACACGCACCCAGCAGCAGGCTGGAAGGCGCATGACGATGGCATTCACTTACACCAATTCGTCGACGTTCAATTTGGAGACTGTGCTGCGTGCCAACATCCTTGGCTCGGATTATTACAACAAGACGTGCCTGGAGATGTCGAGGTGCGTTGCACGTACTTCGACAGGCACGTCGACAGGCAGGGGTTTAGACATACTGGTACTTGCAGGCAGGCCAAACAGGAAACTTTCAGTCTTGTTCAAACCCTCCTATTCTTTCCCCGCCCCCCCTTGTCGCACACACGCACGTACACACAGCTGGGAGGAGGTCGTTGACGAGATATACGAGTGCGTGGAGGACGTGGAGCCGTGGATGAGCGGCAATGCCCGGGGCCCCTCCACTGCCTTTTCCCTCATGCACCGCCTGCTGACCCTAGGCCTGAACACCAAGCAAATCAAGGACACCATCAACCACCAGGACTCTCCCTACATCCGGGCGGTGAGTGAGTGCTGTGTTGCATTAAACAGCCTGCTTGTTCGAGTTTTTATTTGACTTTGCCCTCTTCCCTTCCGTTCCCTCTCGCAGGTGGGATTCCTGTTCCTGCGCTATGTGGCTGACCCTAAAACCATGCTCACCTGGTTCAGCCCCTTCCTAGCTGACAAAGAGGTGAGCGACGGATGCAGAATGCACACAGCAACCACGCGGGTAGTCTGAACGAGCACGTGGGTCGTTGTCGCAGGATCCTGTGTGTTTCTAACCCTGCGGCCTTTTCCATCTGCACATAGCTGCCCATTGTGTCCTCAGGCGCACAGTGTTCCCAGCCCAGACTCGAGACCTCCTGCTAGCAAGCCCTGCCTGTCACCAGCGCGCAAGCCCTCTCTTCTTTCCTGCTGTAAGCAATGCCATAACCTGGGTCCACCCTGCCAGTGTGCATGCGCATGTGCATGCCTGAACTGCTCCTGCTCCTGCCATGCATAAACTAAGAGTGTACTCCTGCCGCTGCTCCATGCCACTCAAACACCATGCACCTGCCTTTGTTATTGCTCATTAACGATGCAGGAGCTTGCCCCGAGTCCTGGGGGCGAGAAAATCACCATGGGCGAGTTTGTGAGGGACATCATTCTGGAACAGGTCTGTATAGTAAGGAACACTCAATGGTGCTTTTCCCAAGTAAGGCGTGCAAGGAGAGCTTCCATGCGTTATTGAATTCAAAGGGCACGTCCATTGCCAGGCTCAATGATGCCAACAGAAACGTAAACATGGAAAGCCTCAAAGCGTGTCATGTCCGTCCCTCTTTGCCTCTCCCTTTTAATGTCTGAGCCCATCCCCCCTTGCCGCTCCATCCGTCTCCCCTTTTCATGTCTAAATTTTACGGCCCACTCCCATTCCTCCTCCTCGCCACCAACCCAGCATGCCTGTGCAGTCCAAAAAGGAGCGGAGCATCCTCACTCATGAGAGACGGATGAGGCTGAGCCCGTGTGCCCCCATCCACACCACCGTTGCTGTTGCCGTAGCTGCTGCTGCTGCTGTTGCTGCTGCTTGCCACAGCACGCAGTGCGCAGGCAGAACAGTGTACGTGTGCGGTGGGCGTGCGCGCAGCTGAGACATCTCCCCCCCAGCTGGCTGGTCGCGTGTATGTGCCTGCTCACGCAGCTCAAAGCGAAGCGGCAGCCCGTCCACTAGATGCCGTGATGCTCCGCCAGGTTGAGACTGCACACAGGCCCGCATACGCACGCGCCCACGCACTGTCACATACACACACATGCATGTACGTTGTCAAGCTGCGCAGCGTAGCACTCATATCATATGCATGAGGGTCCAAACTTAAGCATCCTTTTGTACCCATGTTTGCGGCTTAAGCCTTAAATGACGTTATAGAGACAGACTTAGCTGTATAGAGAATTAGTGTGATTTGTAACGTACAAGCATCAATTAGCATTCAATAACTCACGCTTATCATTTACACGCCCATGCCACTCCTCAACGTATAGTTGGCCCTTGTGCCCTTGAACTACGACTGCCTGTCCCCCTGCAGCAGATTTTGATGCGCAGTGATGGGGGAAATGTCTAGCGTGAAACTGCTCCTCCCCCCTCCCTTTCTACCATGCCAGTAAGGCAAAGCTGTTCTGCTCTTCTGCGCCTCCCCCTGTAACTCCCCTGTGATCACTGCCTGCCTCTCTAATGCTCGTCAGTAATGCTGTGATTAGATTTTGCTAGTACGCCAAACCTCCTCTCCGCGTCTGCCACGTCAAATCTATGTGCGTCCTTCTATGTGTGTGGCTGCACGCCCCCCCAAAGCCTTCAGCACTCCCTCAAAACTTATGCCAAAACATATCCCCCATTAGATGCATACCAGATGCATCTAGTTCGATACATCAGCCCATCCATTGGATGCATCAGCCCATCCATTCTATGCATCAGTCCATCCATTGGATGCATGTCATGCCCAAGGACAGCACTGAGCTTTGCGTGTGCCACTGCCCATGTCACCCTTTTTATCTGCAGTACTACTTTGAGACCATCTTTCCCCGGATCCCCAAGCCCGTCATGGATGGCATCGTAGAAGAGTTGAAGCGCAGAGGCTTGCCCTTCAAGCCTAAGGTAGGTGAGAAATAAGTGGCGGGAGGGGTAGTGATAGCGTGGAAGAAGAGAGAATTTGCAGTGTGTGTTGTGTGTACGTGCGTGTGCACGGACGTGCATGTGTGTTCTGTAGCCTGATAGAAGGAGATTTAAGTGTTAATTAACAGTCTCTCAGGCCTCGTGCAATGTAGCTGTAGCTCTTAATAAGAGGGTAGGCGACAGGCACCATGTGTAAGGAACCCTTATAAATTTGCGCAAGACTTTGCTTGGCGTGCTCAACATTTGTAGGGTTGGCCAGAACCATATATATACGGTGTGAATATGGTGTTTTTTGCAGGGATTTTTATCAAATGTACGGTCATATATGTAGGGTTGGCCCAAACCGTATATGGGATTTCCGTCTACATATATACGCCGTATAAACCGTATATATATGTATTTTCCATATATACCGTATATATTCTGTATATTTGAACTTTTGACCTTCTCAGAATTTAATTTCAAGGGGTCATTTTGTAGCTCTTGAAGAGCTGTATAAACGTATCCAATTAAGTTGTGCCAAGAAATCACAGGTTGGGAAGCTATGCTTGCCCAAAGAAGCCAAAATACACAGGCATACACGGTCACTGTCACGAGACCCCTCTTCTTCCCCCGCCCCACCAAATTACCCTGTTTGTGTATGCCCACGTGTGTGTATGTGTGTGTGTGTGTGAAAAAAGGTACATGCATGCTCGCGTGTACTTGTGCGTGTGTGTGCATGTGTGTGTGCATTTGCGCGCGTGCATGCACACGTGTGCGTGCGCATGCTTACGTGTGTGTGCGTGTGCATGCTTACATGTGTGCGTGTGCGTATGCTTGCTTACGTGCGCGAATATGCGTTTGCGCGTGCTTGCTTATGGTTGTATGTATGCGTGGGTGCATGCATGTGCGTACATATTTGTGTGCGTGCTGAGGTTCATACATGCATGCGTGTATGTGTGCGTGCGCGTACAGTGTAAGTGTGCGTGCATATACCTTTTCGCACGTACGTTTGTTTTTGTGTGTGCACAGATGCACACAGGTTAGCGTGCATGTATGTGTGCGCGTGCAGGGGTGCGTAAATGCTGATGTGCGCGCATGCGGGGGTGGGTGCATGCACATATGCGTGAAGAGTGTGTGTTGTTCCTGATCCTGCATCATCTCCGCCCTGGAAACCTTCAGTGGGGTTGGCTTGCATGCACTGCTAACTGGTGCCCCTGGTGCTGCTGCTTCTGAACCCCTTGCTGTCAAACCACTGGCTGCTGTTGGACCATCACAGATCCCCTTCCACGAGTGGCTGTTCAATACCACAAAAACACTTGTTAAATATTGCCTGGATGCAGGGCTTTGGATTTTTGTGGTCTCGAAGGCCGTGGTAGGTCACTTTTCGACCACTCATTCAGACCGTATATTTACGTATTTATATGGAAAAACCTTATATATATACGTACTAGGTATACGGCGTATGTATACGCCAGCTAAAATTCACATACGATGTATACGAATACGGGTACGGAGAAAGTTTATTTATACATACACATATGTATGGTACGTATATATACGGCGTATATTTACTTATACGGTTTGGGCCAACCCTACATATATGGCGTATCTAGTCGGTTCTGGCCAACCCTAGGCACTCGTGAATGTTCCCAACAGCTCTACCCTGTTTAGGCCGATGCAAAGCGAGACACAGGAAAGAGCGCTTTTGCTTATATCTGCTGTCACTTGAAGGCGATCCCAGCAATTAGAGTAGCAAGACACGCAAGACGACGTGACTTGTGATTTTGCAAGCTCGACTTACCTGAGAGGGTTGTTTGAGACCAAAATGAGCATGCTTTTTGAATGTGTCTAGGGTATGCACTGTGACTTGCACGTTTTAGGCTAGACACTTTCATTTAGTTTTCAAAGCAGCCAAGAAAAGTATAAATGACGCATGCGCCATTCAGCTCTTGAGTGTCAATTGCTTCAAAGCGTGACCCCCTCCAAACTAACTTTCTAACATTGCTAGATTGAGTTGAAAAATGCTGCTTGAAAACTTTGTGTTTCAGCCAATGGCTCATGGGATGTGACTTGAAACTGTACCGAGCGAAGAGCTGAGCATGCATGACCCAATCTTTGAAGCATCAGAAATATTCAATCCAGAGGCAAGACTGTGCTGTTGCAGCACAGCCTATTATTTCTGTAAGCCACAACCTCAGGCCATTCCAATAGTAAAGACGCAATCTGTTTCATTCCCGACATTAATGCCTGTCTTTCTATTCAGCCTGTCAAATTGGATGGGATTTTATCGTATAGTGCATGAAGGTCTGTTTGTTTGATGCACTAGGTTTTTAATTGACCCACACGTTGGTGTATGGTATTACTAGTTTGGTAATTGTCCATAATTAGATGTGCAACCACCCAACAAAATACATGCGTACAACCACGGGCGTCCTTCATACTCATGCATGCTATCTGTCTATCTCTCTCTCTCTCTCTTTCTCTCTCCCTCTCTTTCACACACACTCACACACACGCACACAGGGCAATGCAGGCCAGGGCGGCCCTGACCGACGAGGAGTGGATGACGGCAACAAACGCCCCCCCTCCGTCAAGGCTTCATTGTCTGTTGCATTTGGACAACGAGCACCCAACCGTGCAGGCGCAAGAGAAGACCGATACGCGTCAGCTATTTCACACACAGGTGTGTGTGTGTGTACGTGTGCGTGCATACTGTGTTTAAAAACAATTGTGGTAGCAGCTCAAGACAGACGAATGCTGTATATTAAGAATTAAGGGGAGATGGAAAAGAGTGTGTTACCGGTGCCCCTGTATGTGAATGTCACCAACATTTTACTGGCAGGGAAAAGGCACAGCACTGCCCGACCCCTTACCTGACCACACCATCTATTTGGCACTTGACTTGCATACCTTGCATACCTTGCACTGTTTCACTTTTAGGCAACTCTGCACAAGGTGCAGCACACTCTAGAGGTAGTCCATCTCTTGTTTTGTCTGCATCTACATGAACTTGGAGGCCACTCCCCAGTGCATGCGTCACTCCCATCCATACCTCTCTTTATCATCACCAACATCACCTACACCATCACCAAGACAGGCAAGAACAGCATAGGAGGGCTCCCCATGCCGTGACCTTCCTGCGTACATAAAAAACAAGCGACGGCAACGATGAGTCCAGGCACACCACATCTCACACACCTGTTTACTATGTACTGCACCCAAACGATGAGTCCAGGCACACCACAACGATGAGTCCAGGCACACCACATCTCACACACCTGTTTACTATGTACTGCACCCAACGATGAGTCCAGGCACACCACAACGATGAGTCCAGGCACACCACATCTCACACACCTGTTTACTATGCACTGCACCCAAACGATGAGTCCAGGCACACCACAACGATGAGTCCAGGCACACCACATCTCACACACCTGTTTACTATGCACTGCACCCAAACCTATCATTATCAGACACGGGCGCGAGCAGCATGGAGCGGTGCCCATGCCAGGCACGCCACATCTCATGCACCTGTCTGCTTACATACATACTACCTACTCACACATACTTACTCATCTCATAAACCTGTTTACTGCATACAGGCCTTTGTGTCATTTCTGACTCAAGGTCACCTCTCATGTTTATGCCACGCAGCACCTCACTACATCTGTCTACTGCATCGATACTGCTCTAGTCATAACCGACACTAGAGCTACAAGGAGTCCCACCCATGCCAGCCACGCTCCACCTCACTTCAAGTTTGAATTGCATGTGTAAATTGCATCAGTGATCACCGTCGTGCAGGCAAGAGCATCATGAGGCAGCGCCCCACAACTCGGTACACTTTTATAACGCAACCACG
>Ga0307948_1000521_pt1 | contig 26530 bp, 21 predicted proteins | sample OrgLakmetagen280_FD_201824 | JGI IMG/M metagenome (GOLD analysis project Ga0307948, IMG submission 201824) | Saline water microbial communities from Organic Lake, Antarctica - #280 | ecosystem: Environmental > Aquatic > Non-marine Saline and Alkaline > Saline | place: Antarctica: Organic Lake...
GGTGCAGTCAGCCCGCCTACGTAATGGCTTTATTGTGACCCACCATTCTGATTACCTGGACAGACGACCTACGCACGACGTGTCTTATGGGAGGGCACTCTAATATGCTGTCCATCCATACGAGTGAACAGGATGAGAGTGCCCAGTGATGAGTGATCTCGCTGAGTCAATTGACTAATCACCAAGGTGCGGTCTTTGCTCTCAAAAACCACACACACACACACACACACACACACACACAACACACGCACGCACACACTGCCAACCTAGACCAGTTTAACGATGAGGTGGCTGCATCTCTGCCAGGCCTTGCTGTGCTTTTTTTCAGGTCTGAAAAGATGCCAGCTGCCCTCTTATCTCTTGTTTTTCCTCCTTCCCTGTACGAGACAGATCAAAATGTTCATGCTACTGCCCCTTGCTCACAGTGCTTGGAAGTCGTGGCACACCTGATCCCCGCACCGGACACCAACATCGTCATTAGGGGCAAGGGCTTGGACCGGCTTATCCATAGCAATTTCCCAGATCTGAGCAAGGTACGAGGGAACGTGAACATTCTGATCATCTTGCAGAGTAAACGTGCGGTGTCCGAGCGATCTTGATGCCCTGTCCGCCTACTGCCTGGAAGAGAACAGCTCACCAAGGAGGAATTTGAAATTTGACTGACTCTTTTAGGGGCAGTTTGAAAGTGAGCAAACACTTGTGACGCCATCCACACACTCATCTGAATGCAGGGAGGCATTTGCTATGTTGTCAGCGGAGAGGGCAATAGCATGGATGCGGTAGGGAAATGAGTGCTGCACTGCATATAATTCGGTGCAGATGATGTGACTCTCTTTCCTTGTGTCTTGATTGTCCCTGATCACAAATTGCGCACGTATAGTTAGTCATTGCCAGTGACACAGGGTCTTTGCTGCAGACCTTTGTGATATCAAAGTTGCGGAGTTAACAGCATGAACTTGTTTTCTGTTCTTTACGCGTTTCAGAAGCACGCATATATACTAAGAATTGCGTGCACATATGAAAACTTGTGCATACATACTTAGACTTGTTGCGTATGCAAATAAAGATCTTCACACACATATTAATACTTGCGCATACCTACTGAGAGTCTTGGGTCCCCACACCATTGCGCTTTGCCATTCATTCTTATGGGTGCATATATGGGACACACCCACACACACACACACATACACACGCACATACACACAGCAAAGTCAGTGGCTGTGCCTTGGCGGCCTAACCCATGGTCTGAAGTGCCTCCGGGATGGATGGGGAATCCCCTATCCACCCCTGAGGCGCTTCAGAGCTTGCGCCTCTAAGAGCTGCGCCATCTGTTGGTATGTTTTTTGTGACACTTTAAAACGAGAGACCACGGTCTGATGTTTGTCCATAAAGATGGCATATATAGTGCCAGAGTACAAACTTTTGGATCAGGCCTGTTTCTTTGATTTGCTGCAGAAGATTTGCGTGAAGCAGAGATGTATTAGACCTCAGATACCGTCACTTAAATATGTAGTCTTCCATTATATTCTTAATTAGAGAGCAACATGTTTTCTGACCTCAATTGTGTGGTTAATGCTTGATCCTTATGGACATTGCATCACTTTTGTTAGTGCTCATGAACGCAGAGCTTCAGTGCACATTCCGCGTCAGTTTATTTGAAATGCACAACCATCCAAGGAGGTTAGGCAGCTAGGTGTGCACTTCCAGCACAAAGCAAAGGACGATTGAAGGAGCAATTGCAAACAAGAAAAAAACATAGATCTGTTTAATCCTGAGCTAGTGAGTATTTCAAGAAGCATGTTGTGACTTGGGTATAGGAAAAAGGCTTTGCTGTAGGTTTAATAATATGATTAAGGAGAGGAGGAGCAATAGGGTTCCAGCACCCTACTCTAGGGACGATTGATTGCTTTAAGCTTACTTGCATCGCCAACTAGAGCAGGTGTCAGCTGCTTTGAGCTGATTGGGGTACCTTTCATAAAATAAGGACTGATAAGAACTATACCAGAAAAAGGACTGTATCAGAAAAAAATGGCATTTGGCTTGTTTGATCAGTCTTGCTTTGGCTGGCAGCCTGATTATTATAATTCTAGAGAGCTGGAACATCACCACGATTCATAAGCAAAAATTTATTGAAACAGTTGATATATTAGAAGAAGTTTTTGGCTTCCTGGAAGGATCTTGCTTTAGAAACCATGGACCTAATGCAGCAAAGTTGACAATGCTGTAGCCCGCACACAATCAACCTAAACCTCCACAACCAGAACACAGCAAATTTGGTTTTTCTCACTTCTCACGCATGAACAGTTGAACTCTAATCATTTGCCCAAATCTCTCTTGACAGCGCTTGCTTCAACTCCCGTTCAGACACACACTGACAAGCCAGATCCTAACCCTCTTTGGTGCAATCATGGACCCAGTGCCCAGATTCTCCGCACTTTAAACAGGCACCATCATTGTGGTTAATCCTGGATTGTATATGCTTGCGTATTACTGGATTCAAGTCGATGCGCGAGAAAGCTCCCCCTCGCACATTCTCAATGCCCCTTTTTTTCATCTCCTAGAGAACCTGTGTAATAGGATAATAGGATAAGGCAGCAATTCTAATCTTTTACATAGATTAAAAACTCCCAGCATTAGATTCTATATACAAGCTCATGCAGGCGCTGTACGCAGCTGATTCTAAAAGCACACCTTCACGTCCTCGCTGTAGCAATCCGGTACTATAGGAAATGTTGAGTAGGACGAGGAATCCAAAGGAGGGTTTAACTTTGTGAAGCCTGCACCCTTGAAATCACCCTGACCACAGTGCTCTCTCATCCTCTCATTTAGGCGATCTGGGCGGCAGGCTCCGACGTAAGCCTTACCTCCTTCGCACTCCAGCACGTACCCAATATGCTCAAGATTGGATCTGCAGTCAAGTGATCAGGTTAAAGTACTTGTGCGCGGAAATACCTAGACTGGTGATCGAACATTGTGCCAACAGCCTACCGTGCTCCTTCTTTGGCTTCACTTGCTCTGCCACTAGGTCCAGGAGTACTTGCCTGGTGTGTGGTGCATGTGTATATGCATGTGTGAACAAACTGAAGCTTGTAATCAGGCTTTACTTTACTGGTGCCTCTGCCTGAGCTGTGCGCAACTTCAGTAAATTGTCAAGCATGCAATTTTTGTCTTGGCGGAAATTTTCGGTCGTTGCTGTCCAGAATTAAAAGTAATAAGCGTCATTATTGAACCCAAAGTCAAAAAGAGAATCTGTTCTTCCTGGAAGCGCACCTCTGTCTTGCTTTTGGGCAGTGCTTGGTCGAGCACAACATGAGGGAGCCCGCCTGTCAATGCAATAATGGCTGCCTGTGGAACAATTGTTTGCTGAAGGTGATGCCATTTGCAAACAACATAAAGGAGCCCGCCAGCTACAATGAAATGCAGCAACCCACCTGAATTGCTCGCTCTGTCTTGGCACTCATAATCAACAAGTCCTGCTCGTAAGGTGGAATCCCAAGATCAATTGCTGGTTTCTGCAGCCTGTCCAAGAATGCCTGGTGCCCAGGGGACGCTGTCTGGCACAGCCCCTTGAGGTGGTTGAAAGCACCCTGGCCAAGACCCTCGACCTACAGATCAGTAATGTGCAGCACATGTTTTTGAGGCTAGAAATAACCTTGCAGTCATTCCTTCTTGCTGTTGCTGCCGTGCAAAAGTTAACCTGCCTCAAGGTCTGCCTCAAGTTTTCGCCAGAGAAAAGCATCGGTACAGCTGCCCTCAGCTATGTCGTACTGAAACCCCTTGGCAGCAGACACGCATTCCTTAAGCAGCTTCTCCATGCGGTACGCAGCTGCAATAGGTGCTACGTCCAGGACTGCCTCTACATGTGTGTGCAGGGGTAGATTTGTTTTTGGACAAGCAGCAGGAAAACAGCAACAGATAAGTAGGGTTTCTACAAGTTACGTGATAAAAACAAAGGATCGAAGTGCAATCGTGGCTGGCCACAAATGCAACATGCAGAAATGGCGGTTGCTTATTTTGTATGAAACACACATTGAGCACCATACTCATACCATGTGCAGTTAGAAATTTGGCCGCATTTCGTGGGGGGAGGCACAGGACACGTTCCCAAGCTTGCTTGCTTCCTAAGACCTGTACAGAGAGGGAGATACAAATAGGTGAGCAGATAGGTAGATAGATAGACAGATGGATGGATAGATGGAGAAAGAGAGAGAGAGAGAGAGAGAGATGACCATTATTTTGCAATGTTAGGTGCAGATAAAGCAGTTCCAGAAAGAATGAGATGCCTGTACCACTTTTGGTCGGCAATACTATGTTCAGGTCGGTAAAAGCTGCTACAAACAAGAAAACATAGTTTCACTAGCATGTGGTAGCGCTTGCAGACACACCTTGATTTCTGTAACTCCAGGATTGTGCTGCAGAGGTTCTTGAAGTGCTGTGCTGCAGAGGTTCTTGAAAACTGAAGAGACGCTCTGCAGGAAGCACTGCACGCAGGGAAGGGATGCGCTTGGTGGCATTAAGCCATAATACAAAATGAAGAGAAGGTTCAGACACAACAAGACCTGCTCATGGTACTGTTGTAGCCAGTTTAATAGAATTATAACCCATTTGCTCTAGTTAACCTCCGTGAGGAAGCCATTGTGACCATTTTGGCCCATCAAAGTTTCCTCCAAGATAACAGGTTGAAACACAGCAAGGCATTAGATTCTTTCCAATGCACCACGCACCCACACATATGGTCACGTACATACATATTGTTGAGTACCAGCAATTGCGGCAGATTTTGATGCAGCAATCAAATCTCCATCTAGATCTTGAGCAGCTTACCTTTTCATTGTTATCCATGGAAACTCTGCGTTTGTCCTCACAAATTAAGTAGAGAGTGTTCTCAACAGGATGAGGACTCCCTCTCTGCAGTCATATTTGATACCGGTATCAAGTAGTGTTGGGTGCATGTGTGCTATCATTTCTCAATTGCTTGCAATTGGGGTTGAGGAGCGTGCATAAACTGCAATGTGCAAAGTGTTTTGCACTTGAAGATGCATGTTGCGCGCTGCATGGCCTTAAAAAACAATTAGCAGCTAAACGGGCTTAATTGCTTCCGTGCCTTCAACCTTGATTGATGTACTGGTACTGCAGCCTACCTAAAATCATTATTAATGGTCACTGCTGTCTGCTTTCCCCTGGTTTAGGAGTTAAGCTGGACTAGGACAAGTTTTAAGGTGGTACACGGGATACACTGTGAAATACCAGCTGCTGGCCTGAGGAGTATGACTGTAGATCTGCCTGAGACTTATGCTATTGCAATACCTAGTCTCACCTGAACTTCCCACTGCTCCTTATCCATCAGCGCCTGCTGATTCTGTGCCCAATGCAGATGGTCTTGCATCATTTCTGGTTCCCAGCCATTGAGGGTGCTAGCAAACTCAATCGCCTGCAAGGAGGAAGTTGTTCCCGGTCAGTATATAGCAAAATGGGTGGCAAGGTATCATGCCGGTACCATGCGGGTGGCATGCCTCATGGAATAGAGTGCATATGTGCCCATCAAAAGTAACGTGCTATTTGTTGCCCCCTAATGCTTATCATCAAATGGTTAGCTGGCAACGGCAGACGATATTGTGCGCCTTGCATCTCTATTCAATAACAGTATTTAAGTCTCAAGCGAATTTATAGTATTTGGGTCATTAGTAAAGCGGGTATAAATCAAGAACAGTAGGGTATTATATCAAGAACAGTACATTTATTTACCTGTGAGTGTGCTTTGCTCTGTGATGGCGTATTAAGATGATGCAGGATGATGGCCACCTGCAGCAGGGCAACACAAGTGTTTGCAAGGAATTACTTCTTATTGTACCAGAGAAGCCCCTTATTGTCAAAAGTGCTACATGCCGGATTTAATGACACCAATAGGCTGGAAGCTAAACAGAAGCAGGGTAGGTGTTATGGGCCAGCGAGGAACAGAGTGTGAAGGCTGAGCAGACAGTTGAAAGGATTAAAGGAATCACAAGAAATGTCAACGCGTTGTGTTGGTATTTGTCTGATACATGGTCACCTGTATCTTTGTTCTAGCAAGACAGCTACTTGGTTACAGTCATGTTTTCCCTTGTTCTTGGAACTGATTTAGGCGATGTATGTCCAGTTGGAAAACAGGCACACAAGTGTGGCGCACACAAAAAAGTCACAATACAATGCAAGCAAAGATGCACAAATGCACACAAAATACACAATTAGATAGCCAATCATAAGCAGTAATAGTACAAACTTCCCTCAGCAGCTCCATCAGCTAATCTTAGGTCATTTGTTCAAAGTACCTTCTTGCAAACGGGTGCCATCCTTAGCAGTTGCACTTGCTTTTGACGAGGGTCGTACCTCCAGATGGGCATTGCAACCAGTGGCTGTGAAAGCCTACTTTGACTGATTCCCGTCACTTCACACGCCCCCCTGGCAATGCACATGTGCATAAATGTATATGTGATTAGCATCTCTGCTCACACCATGTTTTCAACTCCAGCACCATGTCACCTTGCTTTCTTATCAAACACATTTTGTGCCAATCTACTGTTTTCTACAGGTTTATATGCACCCAGAGTATTTTATAAAGGACATTAACCGACACCGTAAGGATGCTTGATCAGTACACAGCGCCATCCGCTTCAAAAATTGACAGAAGCCTTTCAAGTAAAGCAACAGGGAGCTTTTCCAGTCCCACCCTCTCAATAGCGCTTCCATCCTGTTAACTGACCTTGACAAGGAATGTTTGAACGAAGAGCTGCTTGTACCTAGTTCATCATCAATTTCTGCCACAGCTCTGGCTGCTGCTGGAGAGGATGGCAACGGCTGGACACAGCAAAAGAGCAGGTCGTTAAATGTGCCTGCACAAGAAAAAGAAAATGTTTCTGGACTGGACAATACAGTGTCATATAAAGAGACAGAGGAATTAGTACACAGGGAAAGTATTGCTAGCAAGAAAAGCGAATTAAAAGGCAAGCTGTAGAGTACAATGCTGCACTTGAAAGATAAAGAAAAGCCTCATGTGAGTATTTTTTACGTGAAGTTAACGTGCATATATGTTAATGGAAGTGTGCATTATTGTGTAGCTATGTGCACGCTTGATTTTGTGCATATGCGTGGATGTGTGTGTGTGTGTGTGCCTGCGCCTGTGCCTTATAACAGTTTGAAACAATCTTAATACTAAAGGCCAAAAGAGGGGACATTATGCCAGAGAGACACCATGGGAGTCTAAGATGGGCAATATGCTCTTTGGCTCATGTGCAGCCCAATTGGCAAGCTACAGTTTATACATATTGCGAATCTGTCTGTGAGTGTTAAATTTGGAAACTGTAAGTTTGGTGGATAAGCCTAATTTCCCGCGGCCTGAATCCCACTACATGCTGCCAAATCTCCACATATCACCTACTACACCAGTGATGTCACCTACTACGCCGGTGATGTTTGGTGTTTTATAATCTTTACATTTCAATCATTGCAACGAAAATGAATTAGCAAGCCCCACTGGTTGGCAAGATATGCATATAATAATATGCTTTCCAAGGAAAGCACCCGTCATATCCTCAATTTAAGATTGAAGCTAGATGAGTTTGAAGCTAGGTATATTGGCTCCAATTTGATGAAATGGTGTGTGGCTGGCTGTCCTTTGAATGGTACAGTAATGTTTGGGCCCGTGCTCAGTGACCCCCCTCTGAAAATATGCAACATTGCCTTCTTTGCCTGCCCAATTTTTTTTCATTCCGGGAATACAATTGCCAAGATCTGAGGTCATGCTAACTAAGCATATTGGTGTAGCAAAACTGCATCCAGAACTGTGTCCCAGGCTATTTAATTTCGGTTTGAACGTGGACCTTCGAACCCAGATCCGAGGTGCACGATGCTGGAAATTGCATGCAAGCTGCCAAGGGCATCCGTGTTCAGGCTTTTAAAACTACTGTACAGAAATATGACAATCTTGCCAATTGTTCACACTCACACACATACACATGTAAATTAAATAGCATACACACGCTCACACAGATACACATGTAAGATAAATAGCACACACTCACTCACACACATACACATGTAAGATAAATAGCATACACTCACTCACACGCACTTGCTTTGGCGCCCCACTTGTCTGTTTCCTCATTTTTCTGGACACTCTTGGCTCTTCCAAAGCTAATGCCTGATTGCAGCTTGTCGCTCGAATCTGTAAGCACATAGCCCAAGCGGGCACCCCGCAGCGTGCACGTAGTCAGTGACAAACGCTTGCTGCTGGACTCGTGGAGCATCATGAGTGGTTGGCCATTTTTTAGCTGGGAGACAGCAGCCTGAATATGACGTGTTGGACAAGTGTCGTGCGTTATCGTTTCTGCATTGCACACATATAAGGTTTACCATTTGCATATGAAGCAAAGAGCAAAAGGGACATTCACATCCTGTTGCTATGTTGTGAACTGAGCTTTCTGCTGAATTGATTGTGTAACGCTGTGATTTCATGACTCTGGCCACCCTAAAAATGCAACTAGCACTATGCAAGTGGCACTGGCACTGGATCAGCAAGAGGTGCGCATGTGCAGGGCAAGGCACAATTTGAGAAGCCTTACCTTCTAATTTGTTTGTATCGTAAGAAGCCCTAGACAGGAAATTGTTACCAAATTATATAAGAGGTGGAGAAACAACATTGAAGGAAGAGGTTACACACAAAGTAGCACATTACTTGTGCCGCACAACAAGAACTGGAGTTCGGGTGCTCACACTGAACTCAGCAGTTTTCTTACCTGTCTTACATTTGCGCCAGCAATGGTGAACTCCTCCATTTTTGCCGTTCTCTCAGTGCCACGTCTGCAGGTGATCAGGTTTGCAGCATTTATCTGCAGGCATGGAGGATTAATCAGTATTAAGTATCAGAAATTGCGTATGTGGGTATGAGAGTGTTTGTGTTTGCGTTTTTATGCGCGTGTATGTTTATAGAGAGGAGAAACGGTGAAACCATTCCCCGCCGTAGATAGGTCCCTTTGGTACCAAGTTCAGCCACCTAAAATCGAAGGTGATATACATGTGTTTCTCAACATTTTGGTCACACTGCTCCTGTCGTGGCAACGTTTTGTGTTGTTGCTAATTGACACGCATACATGCAAAGAAATGGGCATTTGTAACACACAAATAGTTTAATTACTCTCGCTCCTAAGATGAAGGCTTCAATCCGCCCGCAACATAGGCTTTGCCTCGGTGCGTGCATCAACCTGCCTCGAAACGCAAAAAACAGTTCCGCTCTCACCTGGTGAGCCTGTCCCAGCACTGGACTTGTGTGGAGCTCAGCTGATGAGCTGCTGCTTATTGTGGGGAGGTGGTGCGGTGCAAAACCACGAGCTCCAGATTTGGTGGCGCATGACACCAATTGTATGCCTGCAAGTAAACCTATGCATACTTGCATCGTCATTGCATGGACTGCATGGACTTGTAGATGCGAGCCAATATAATTCAGAGGATGGAGTGGCCGTGTGGACGAGCAGGAGCAGGTGCGTCGATGAAACGATACGATACGACGAAGTCGAGGCGTGTCGAGCCTCTTCGCATGCAGTTTTTAGTTCAATCTTTATACTTACAGCATGGAGGAAGGTTTCTGCACACAAGGCAGCGGTGTGCAGAAGCCAACATCGCGAGGCAAAGGTGAGAATGTGGATAACTTCAATAATAAAATAAGAATATAAGGTACGCCTGCATTGTTCTAGCTTTTTCGCTTTCTTTTCGTTTGCGTTTCCCTCTTCCAATAAAATTATAATTTGCAACGGTGCTTGGGCCACGAATTTGAAAAAAGGTAGTGAGTACAAAAGGTGGTGAGTACGCACTCCATATCCGTCCTGCTCGGTTCGAAATCTCCTTTCTACCAAGAATTATCCACATTGGTGCCAAATTTCGTGGTATTATGTAGTAAAAGATGCATATGCAAGCACAGGTATCCCAAACTTGCGGGACGGACTGTTAGCGGGTAAATATGCTTGGTCAAGATAGTGATTTGACCTGACAAGTCAAATATCAACTGTTGATTACTTGACTACCCTGATCAGGCACGTGGCATATCATTGTTGTTGTTTGCAAGTCCCAAGAAGAAGCTGTTCAGAAAAAATGAGGGCAGATAGTTTTGCATTCAATGGGGAAATCACTGATGTGGCACAGGGCGCAGAAAAACCCAAGGCCTGCTGGGTGAACAATCTCACCAAAGAGGACAAAGCCAGCGCTTCTTAGTTCGGCTGTGTTTTGTTTGGCATGATCTGTTAAGCAAGGTCACTTGCAATTTAGAGTTTACTGCTTCTCACTGACTTGCTGCATATACTAGGTCCTCTTCAAAGCAGTTTGTGTAGTTCTGTGTGTGTGTCTCTTGCATCAATGCAGCAGCAAAAAGATACCAGTTGCTGCATTATACATTCATTTAAAAGCGACTTTAAAATTTGCAACAAATAAGAAAGTTTCTTTCTTAACGCGATTCAATAGAAGGAAGCAAACAAAAGCAGAAGTCATTCGTAGTGATGTCCGCCATCATCAGGCCCTGTACACGACCCCTTGACCGTCCACTTTTGCTCCTGGAATCCGATTGTAGATGGCGTTCGGCGGCTTGATGTCAGGAACCAAGCGCCATTGAAATGTACACCTGCGGTAGTAGGGGGTTAGAGTCCTCTTCACCCACAAACACCCACAAATGCTAGTGAGGGCACAGACACTTGTCAGTTGTGCGTTGAGTACAGGCATGAAATTACATGGAGTACAGGCATGGAACACGAACATACACCTCACGACTGGATAACAGCGTTCCTTTTACGATCTTTTGCAGGACCAGAATTCTTCAGCCACCACGTTCCAGGCAGGCAATAGTGCATGGTCCTCAATCTAAAAACCTTTCACAGGCTTGTCTCTGAGCCCCACCTGTCCCTGCCTCCCACGCTGATTGCGTAAGATTCGTCTCGTGCCCAGCGGACGCCCGTTACGTGGGATGAGTGGCCAGGGTATCGGAGCGCAGGCGCGTGCTGCACGACGGATGGGTAGTTCAGGAGGCTGACCTGGGGGCGTCCGTGCACAAGCAAGAGGAAACGTGTCATTCTACGCTTCCAGGATCCGCGTGCATGTGTGTGTGCGTGTGTCAGTGTGTGTGTCTGTGTGTGTTTGTGTAGGAAAGATATTAGAATAGTGTTGGACTTGCCAGGGCCCCCACCAAAGAGCATTGCAACGGAGCAAAACTTGAGAGCAGGAAGTCAGGGAAGGTCAGGTGTAGGACACAAAGACACTGTAACGAGACGCCTGTAATCCTCCCAACACGCCCGTAGCCCACCCTCCCCTTGCTGGACACTAGGGTGGGACCCAGCTCACTAAGACCCAGCCAAAGACCCAGCTCACAGTCTACTTACAGACAAAGCCCATAACTTCCCAGGCAATCGATAAAGGGCAGCGTAGAACCTATACAGATGACAGCTCACCATGCCATTATCGTCAGCAGTGAGCACGTAACGTCCAGAGGGGGAGCGGTCCACGCTATTTATATCACTGCAGGAAGGGACAGCATCAGAAGTGTGTGGTTGCGTGTATACGTGTGTGCGTGTGTACATGTATGTGTGTACGTGTGAAACAGAGAATGGAGAGCTTCAATGAATGGTAGGTACATTAAAATGGCGCAACAGCTGTGTTTTAGTTTACTTGACACTCAAAAACCACTTGCATCACATTCCATCCAAACTGTGTGGCACTAGTGTGCCAAGAGGGTTGCAAGGCTCAAAATTCAGGTTAGGCAGATGAAACAGAGGCGCAACACGTTCTCTGAATGCTAGTTAGCATTTTTGTTGACTGTGGTCAATAAGGGGGGCCCAGACAGGGAGGGCTGCACAAACATCAACAAGGCAGTTATTTCCTTTGACAAGGACAAGATAGGCAGTGTTACTGAGGAGCACAAACTCACCCATACACAAAACAAGCGCAAACACACACGGATGGATATGTACACAAACACATGTATGCACAAATACCAGGCGAACGACTTACCTGCCATTTGAAAAGGGCGGCCAAATGCCCATGACCGGGAATCCCAGTTCACATGACCACGTGACCCACCTGCATAGCAAAACATGTGTGTGTGTGTCTGTGTGCAAGTTCTCAGAGCATTCGTTACCTTCCTCCAATAAGAAGCGGAAAAAACAGCACGGGAGGGAAACAGCAGATTTTTGGGGATCACTGTGTTGTGGTGAAAAAGAAATTCTGAGCTGACATCTGGTGTCTGAAATAGATCTGGATACGTGGTTGCAACAAATGATCACAGTACAGGAGGCCACGGCCCGGGGCAGGTCAATGATGGTCTACAGCTTTAAGCCTTCCTCCTCACTTACTCGGTGTCCCTCTGGTTCTCCTTGATCTGCTTCCCAGTGCATGCATCAAAGTACAAAATCTGCAAGGGTGAACCGTAATTAGGAGGTGGGATTAGAGGACCAGTGGCAGTGTCTAAATTCATGTACCCTCTTCTGACCAGATTTCCGGGTGGGACTTGCGATTTTTAATCTGGGAGAGGTAATTGCCAAATGAGAGCACTGAGAGGGAGCAGAGCCCAGCACCAAAGAAACAAACAAACACAACAAGTTGTAGTGCCAGCGCTCAGGCAGTGCCTCAGCAACCCTACAGAATATAACTTGTTAACAGCACATTCGCAAAGCCAAACACACTCCCACGTGTACAAAGCACACATTGCTGTCTGACCTCATAGGCCTGGTCGTTGCTCATGATTTTGGTGCTGTCAGTCGACCAGTCTATGCCTGTGATTGTTGACGAGTGCCCCAAACAGCGTGAAATCCGCCTGTAGCCTGCCTGTGTTGATGAAAGGTTGTAACAATGCCTGTGTACGACATGTCATTGACCTGCTCCAGACGCACAATACAAAGCCATGACATGACGACGCGTCCAAAAGATGCACAACAGCGTAATGCTGCAGCAGCAAGTGAAGGCTTGCAGCTTTGTACAGGGCATGCACTGTTGACCCTTTGTTTGACTGGAGCCGTATGCAAGGACAAATGATACGCCCGTGATTTCAGATGTGCGACAATAAGCCATATCTGGCCCTTTCGTAATGCAAAAGGTTGTCCTCAAGGAACCGGCTTGCACATGCCACGGGCACAATACTAAGCCACTGCGATTTCCAGGCACAAGCATGCTCACAAATCTGATCATTTTACACACCTTGACGTCGTAAATGTGCAGGTGCTGATCATTTTACACACCTTGACGTCGTAAATGTCCAGGTGCTGATCATGTGATCCAGCTGCCAGGAAATGGCCACAGGGAGAGTACTTGAGCACGCAGATGCTGTCTGTGTTCAGCTTTCCCCAATACACCTGCCCATTTAAAACGAAGGCAGTCTTAGCTTTGTCGCTAGGCACAAGAGAGCACGAAGGCATTGCCTCCAACGCAGGTAGCCAATTGAATGCACTTCACTGCTTTTCTCGCAGGCTGCTTTTTCACAGACAGATGGCTGCCAAATGGCTTCACACAAGATACAAGATACAGGATGCATCAGGAACAGGCACAGGCACACCAAGCACATCTGTTGGTAAGGCAGCCAGCAGCACAAACATTCGCCTCCCGGACTGTGCTGTCCATTGCATTGTGCTCTCTCCCCTGCTTCACGTCTGAGACATGGCAATGAATGATCGCACGGAAGGGGGACTACACTGTACACCAGTGGGCACCACTCACTCCTCTTACACAGTCCCACACCATTTGGCACCATTCTTCCTACACGGCTCTACATCAATCAACACCACTCCCCTTACACAGTCCCACACCAAACAGCACCACTCCTCTAGAATGGCCCGCACCAATCAGCACCACTTTTCTTACACGGCCCCACACCATTTGACACCATTCTTCCTACACGGCTCTACACCAATCAACACCACTCCTACACGGTCCCACACCAATTAGCATCGCTCCTCTTGTACAGCCCCACAAAAGAATAAGCACTTCTTCCATTGCACGGCTCCACACTAATTCCTTATGCTCTTATGCTCCTCTTACATCACATCACCCACCTGCGCCACGCTCGGATAGAACTCCATGACTTTGATGCCTCCACTCAAGAGACCAATGGCCAGATTTTGTCCGTCGGCAGAGAAAGCGCAGGACCTTACTTTGTCATTTTTCTGGGCAATGTGCACAATCCGGATGGGCTGCACAAAGGCACAGAGGCACAAAGACACACACATAAACACATGTTATCCAGCAGAGGTGAGACCAGTGGCTTGTGGATGCAAACACGACTCCACTGGCTTTTTCAGAATAAATTAGCTTGGTGGGTCGAGGGCAGCGACTGCCCCTCGCTCGTCAGCGTATTAAATGCAATTCCAGAGCGCCTGCACTGTCAGAGCGCCTATACTATCAGAGGATCACATGCAATTCCAGAGCGCCTGTACTGTCAGAGCATGACATGCAAGTCTAGAGCGCCTGTATTGTCAGAGCATGACATTCAAGTCCAGGGCGCCTGTACTGTTTCAACTTTAAGGCACTGCTCAGGAGGTCTGCAAAGCACACACGGAAACAGACAGGTGGCACGATCAAGCCACGCACCTTTCTTGTAGCGGCACTCCACACCACCACCATCTTGCCCTCGCCTGCCGTTGCAAAGATGTGGGGGAAGGCTGGGTTGACGGTGAGGCCGTACAGGCAGGACTCGTGGCCGTGCACTAGGATGTCAGTGGTCCCGCTCTTGCAGTCCACCTCCCAAATGTCGCATGAGCTCGTGCCTAAGAACAATCGCAAGGAGATCGGAGATGAGGGGAGGAGAAAATACAGAGGAAGTGAAGAACGGTAGAGGAAATGGAGGCCCAGGGCGAGTGTTGCGTAGTCCATCTCCCACACGTCCTGCACGTGTTCTTTGATGACTGTGGAGGAGTTGAGGGCCAAGAGAAGATACTGGGAATGGGGCAGCTAAAACAGAAGAAAAGTCGTATGTATGCCGGTGGCTTCCCTTTTTTTGTACAAATACAAAGAGGCAGGAATAGTGCTGGAAGCAAAGTGTACGAGCAGACTATACAGGGATAAACAGAAGGCACATGCTAAGCCACCAGAAGTGTAAGAACCCGTGGCGCTGTACCACACTCATAACTTTTCTTCCTTTTCCAGAGCTGTCGATTGCTTTGCAGAGCCACCCATTTTTAAATCAAAGAAAGTAAGCAAGCTCACCCGCAACAAACGCCTCTGAGGAAGGCTGGCTGTCCAAGCCTCTGATGCTAGGGATCTTCAGGTCACCCAGCTGCATCCAGCCAGAGAAATACACATGGTTTTAGTTTCTTCAAGTGTTAAAGAGGGGAGCATGTCATTTCTTTCACTTATGGTCAGGGACCCACCGATGAATACACGGCCTAGTGCAGAGGGTGTCGGCACGCCTGAAGAAGCACACATACACACACACACAAACAAAAACACACACACGTATCAAAAGCTGCGCAACGACCTTTGCAGAGGAGCTCTCCTCAACCAACCACAGTGGCTCCTACCCCATAGTTGATCTGGAGAGAGTCATTTCCGCCTGTGCAGTCTTTCTTCTTTCCTTTGCAACAACCTCCTCTCACCTCTTCAGGCTTGATCAGCGGGATTCGCTGCAGAGGGGCTCCAATGTCCCCCTTGGACACGTCCCACTTTATGACGTACCTTGAAAGGTGAATGCACAACCAATAAAGCAATTTACCACGAGAATGAACAACGTTTAGGCTCAATGGAAATGCAAAACGCGAGAGAACTTTCTAATTGCATATAGTACCTAGTCATAAGGGAGGGAGGGAGGCCGCATGATCAAAGCAAAATTGTGCCTATATCAGGAATTCATCCAAGCTCAGGTTTCATTTCACTCACCCATCAGACCCGCCACTCAGCAGAGTGACTTGGTCCCGGCGCAAAACCAGGCAGCGGATGCCGCCAAAGCTCTCGGTCCCGTCGTTACGACGCCGCAAGGGGCCTGGTTTGTGTGCAGGGGTGAGCCGTGCAAGACGGCAGTTCCGCCAAGTCCCAATCGCTCCGTCTGCGTTGCCTGTAAGGTCAGTGTACACCTGTGGCTTGCTATGTGTGCTCAAGGCTTGCCAGGGCCTTGTACGCGGTACACATGCAAAGTTTTTGATGGAGGGGCGTTCGCCAACCTGCGGTGGCCAACCCGCGGTGGTGATCAATGGGGTTTTGGCCACCCTAGACGTATCACTAGTGATATGCTGTCTAGACGCATCACTAGTGATATGCTGTCTAGGCGTATCACTAGTAATATGCTGTCTAGACGTATCACTAGTGATATGCTGTCTAGACGCATCACTAGTGATATGCTGTCTAGACGTATCACTAGTGATATGCTGTCTAGACGCATATGCATGGGTGCTGTTCAGACACACATGCATTAGTAGACATGCAAGCGTGGCGGAAAAGGAGCAGGAGGGGTGCACGACTTTACACGTGTGCTTGTGCATGATGCATTTCAAGTGTGCCAGTCATGATGCTTGCCGGTGACTGCAAAGCATTACGTTTCTTGCGCAAGTGTGCGCAGGCATACAGTGCTTACAAGGTCGTGCTCATCACAGCATCAAAAATTGCGCAACACAATGGCCTAGCAGCCCTACGATCCATAAATGGTTCCTTGTTCCTTCTTATCAAGACACGCCTGATCACTCATTGACCACCACTGCAGCACAGTGCACCTAAGAAACACACAACACTTCCGTTCCAGGCTCCTTCTTTGGCTTTGGGTTCAGTGTAAAACCTTCTTAGGCTACACGCCAGTGAGAAGCACCCAAAAGCAGCAGTCAGGCTACGCACCAGTGAGAAGGATTCCGCTAGGAAGGAAGCAAGCGCTGAAGATGGTGTGTGTCCGGACAATGCTGAACCTGGAACACAAAGCGACCGATGAATATAGTTTGCACAGAGCTCTAGGCAGGCATCTCATGTGATACGCAAGCACATTCAAATGAAATGACGCATGCACACATCTCCACTGAGAGGATCCTGGATCTGTGTGCAAGTTCTGGTACGCTATAACACTAGACACTTCTGGGCTCAGCCGAGCTGGACGCCTTACTCTGAAGAGTAACCATCTGCGACTCACACTCCTGCGTCCTGCTTTGCGCTCCAGGCCTGTGTGTGCTCCTGCTTGGGCGGTGGCCGCTGCAGCATGAAAAATTTGAGGTAGTTCTGGCCATACGTCACCAGCCTGCATGTGCACCAATAGAAAGTTAGGCTGTCGACAAGTATTCAACGGATTGACCCTTCAAGTAATTCGCTCCCTCCCGGAAGGGCAACCAAGATAAAGTCTTTGGCTGGAGCTGGAGCTCACATGTGCTGATTGAAATGGAAACCAAAAAGGACGCACCAGTAGCGCTACAGGCCTGAGGCTTACCCCTAGCAAGTTGTCCCAAAATTGACACAATTTACCAGAGCCGCACAAGAGCAAGTGTGCCTTTCTGATGTGTGTGACACACACACCTGTCAGGTTTAAAATAACTCCACACAAACACACACGCAGACAGACACACATACACACACCTGTCAGGCTCAAAAGGGCTCCACACTACCCCATACGTGGTGGGTGGTGCACCTGGCTGTGTCCTGCGCTCCAGTAGGCATTGCTTCCGTTGCCAATCCCATATAAACCTGTGCATTTTTGTACATGCGTTCTACAGTTAATCATAGTAATACCAGAGGTGAACGACTGACCTTGCTACAGTCATACTTGGCTCCAAATGGTATAACAGCAGCAGGGCAGTTGAGTTTCATTGTAGCAAACGTGGGCCCTTATGCCTAATTGGCCGCGGCGTGAACCCTACTTTTCAGGCACTTGTGTGCTGGATCTGATTAACCGTTGCACCAAATCATGTGATTAAAATTGCATTTAAACTTTATTCAGAAAGTAACATCATCGCAAGAAAAATGAGGGGAAAAGATCCAGTTGTTGGTGAGATACAAAATTCCAGCCACTTCCCTGAGAGAAATCATGAGAAAATCAGCCAAGAAGGTGCCAAAAAGGTCATTACTTGACCTCCTTGTATCCTATTTTGGAACACGCAGGATGGTCGCATGGTATAAGGAAGTCATAAATACTTCGTTTTGGGAATGAAAAATGGTCCCAGGGCGGAGCTGTGGGCCCATTTGAGGTGATCTGAGGCCAGAAGTGTGAGCTGGGGTCATCCGATTTTCACCATTTTTTGGTGAACGTGATCTTTCTTGACAAAATTTAGGTTGACATGGTTGCAAGTGGGACAGAAAATCAGGAAGGAGCATTTCCTGTAATTTGGCAAGTCAACCCCATCTGTAATAATACAAGAATAGCCTTATAGCAACACAGCATTAAAGACGACCAACTTGTCAAGGCAAAAACAGCAAGTTGAATGTTTTTTTCATGCCTGTTCCAAATGGTGCTGAAAAAGCAGCCAGGGCTCAGGGGCAGATCTTTGTGAGTTCACAGTGCATGCATTGGTGATGCAAATGTATCGTGCAAGTAAGTGCCACGCTGGCATCACACAACGAAATGCAGGTATGCATTACAACAGGCAAAAGCAGCCTATGCTGATAAGGAAAGACCGCACACTGGTGCTCACACGAATCAGATCCCCACTCAAGAGCACACACAATCAATGCATCTCACACACTCACATGGTGTGGCCATTGTCGGTGCAGACGCAAGCTAGCTTGGAGCCACTAGATGAAAATGTCACTGCTTGCACTCCCCTATTTCCGTGCCTGCACACAGGGGATTGGGGGTCACTTGTATCTTTGTGTGTATGTATGTGCATTGCTATAGCTAAATTTACGACATACATGCCCAACCAAGCCTTTCCAAACCAGTGATCAATGCTAAGTTGTACTCATTTTGAGCTATTGCCAATAACGCACCCCCATGTTTGAGATAATTTTAAGTCCTATAAGTGATCTGTTCCATAATGATCAAATCATTCGTGATCTTCCTTTACCTATTTATCAGATCCCTCCTTGGAATCCCCCAACTCTACCACAGCTCTTAGTATTGCTTTGACTCTATTAATAGTCTTAGTGAAGCCCTCTTTCACTTGTGCATTATATATCATGTACTAACATGCACACGGGTAACGAATCATGGGGATCAAAGTGATCTTCCTACGCACCCGTGGTGAATCTTGGTGATTTGTTTGCACGAGATGCTGTCCCAGATTATGATACATGGGTCTTTGCCGACCTACGGGCATGACAGGATCAGAGTTTTAGCCAGTAGGCCTGATATTCAGCCGCAACAAGCTGGTACAGCAGGTATGGTGATGTAGCTCCCTCCCTTAGCTTGTCTGGCAGGGATGATCACATGTCCAAACACTGGTAGTATCATAACTCACACAGCATGAAACATGTTTTCAAGCGTGCACAGTGTGTTAATGCAAGACATTGTCTCGTACTAGACGTAGATGACCACACGGAGCGTACAGCTCCAGCTAGAACTACCCTTAATAGCGCAAATCATAATGGGTTGGCTAGAAAGGGAGCAAAGAGAGGATTTGGAGCAGCTGAAACTAGTACAGAAGAGTGCAGTATGGTATTTAACGTCAGAGTCCTTGTTCACGTGGGCAACGCTGAGCAATGAGCTTATAGCTGTCTTTGTCTCCGGCTGCAGTACTGAAGAACGGCAAGCACCACTACACACACCTGCCCAGTCGCGACAGTCGTCTTGTCAGGGTGAAGCGCACAGCACAGAATGTCGTCGTCGTGGCCCAAGAAAAAGCGCTGACGAGGTACAGACATATGTAGAGTACGATGAAGGGGTTGAGAAACACAGCGCACGTAGGCTGGCATAAGCAGCACAAGTGGGTCAAAAGTCGGATCAACCAAATCATTATACAGTGACTTGCCAGGAATTTAATCTATTATGCAGTGTGTGGGTTATGGCTCAAAAGGCACCTACGATTAATGTTGTTAGCAATGAATCATGACCGTCAAAGGGCTTTAGGCAACATTTTATGACTGTTCACGCTGCGTTTATATGAACTATTGGGCAATTCAGTGCCATGCGCACCTGTGTGTGCGTGGCTTTATTGTAAATTATGGCCACACCCGCAGCGCAGTACACCGCCTCGCCAGTGCTCGTGTAAAAGATGTTTGGAGAGGTGCCTTGAAACCTGATAAGGGCAGGGGAAAATGACAGCGTGGAAGGAGGGCTATTTTTGCTGTAGCAGTCTGTTTTGATCCAATCAGGAAAGAGCAGAAACCCAGATATTCCACGATCAATTACGGTCGGCCTTTTGTTCGTCGCTGAGGCTAGAGCCGCAAGCATTAAGATACAGCATTACTCATTCATGGCACGCATACAAAAAAAACCACCTGATAACGCTCAAACGTTTTGAATCCACACACACACACACACACACACACACACACAAACACACACACACAACTTGCACGCAGCTAAACGCCACCCAACACGCATGCACACCTTATCGTCAGCACAGCACTCACCCATCATAGCCGTACACAAACTCCAGGGCGAGCCTGCTGTCAGGAAGCTGCGCCGACCGCTCAGCCAGCTGTGGTTCCCAATCAGAGGGAGGCCACACACTCTTCTTACACTGGGGGTATAGGATCTTGCCTGTGCAGGATGGAGTTATTTTAGGCCGTAGCTTGTATCTTGTATGTAATAAGGTAAAAAGGTATTACCTTGTGCCCAGCATGCCTACACATATGCACCTTGGTTGCATTTTGTATGCACAACCATGTGGGTCAGCCTCTCACACGTAACGCCTAGGCTTCCTTAAACAAACCCCAGCCACCCAACTCTGCTGTCATTTAGTCCAGCAGGCTTGCCAGCCTGGAACGCCCCCCTCTGCATTCAACTATCACAACACATGTACACAATCCTCTCCACCTCAACGTGCTCTCCCTGTAACATGCATAAGTCATGCATAAATTATCACAAATTCCCAAGTTGACTCCTTTTTGGCCGTTACACTGCACTCACCGAGATGGAGGGCAGGCTTGCTGGCCTGGAACGCTCCTCTCTGCATTCAACTATCACAACACATACACACAATTCCCTACGCCTAAACTTGCTTTACCTAGATGGAGGGCAGGCTTGCCGGCCTGGAACGCCCCCCTCTGCACATAGTCATGCTCCAGCATGATCTGCCTGTTCCCTCCGTACAAGAGGGCCTCCACAAAGTTCTGCCGTGGGATCAAGGAGCAGAGGTGTGTGTGTCGTTAATTTTAAAGTGAGCAGAAGCGTCGTAAATTTGAGAGGGAACAGAGGGTGTGATTGAGAGTGAGCAGAGGTGTTGTTGATTTGAGAGTGAGTAACAGCGCTCCACGGAGAGGTGTTGATTTAAGAGAAAGCAGATGTGTGATCTGAGAGTGAGCAGAGGTGTGTGTCGTTAATTTGAGAGTGAGCAACAGCGCTCCACTGCCAGCTCTAATGGATGTTAAGGAGGTGGTGGCACGTCAGGCTCATCCCCCATGTAATACAACATGTAATACAACACAATTCCACACGCTCCAGCAGCGTGAAAGGAGGAACAAGTGCATGCACCACTTTTTGCATGAGAATAAGAAGAGAAGCTATGTACACTCCTTGATATTAGCGCCACTTCAGATTGTGGCTGAAAGCCTCAAGGCAAGTCTTAGACATCTCACCAGGATGGGCGATGAATGTTTGCCATTGAATATGCCCATCTTACAGGTGATTCAGAGGCATGTCCATCTAGCGTCCTGCAGTGACAAGCATACAATCACGCCCTCAATCCTCACCATTATAGGCATCCTGCCATGTGAGTTGTGGCCATATTTGTTGAAAATGGCGTCAACGTAGCCAGAGCTGATCCGAAGCCCTAGGGACGACCAGATTTGAGCAAACTGGGACGTGCTCACCGTGTCCTGCACCCCCACGTGCACATCTTTCTTGCCGAGGACCTGCATCACCCATGAGGTCATACGTGTACAAATACATGGACGGAGTGTGAGCTTTTGGTGTGCGCTAAGACCAACCAAGACGGGCAATCCTGGGCAGCTGAGTTACTGATTCTACACCCACAGAAGACTGCTATAGACTGATCAGGCCCTGTGCAGCTGAGTCACTGCTCAGCTGCTCAGGTGCTGTGCAGCTGAGTCACTGCTTCTACACCCACAAAAAACTGCTTTAGATTGCACAGGTCAAGGCCCTCACGGTTCGTGGTCCCTCCGTGCGTCATGGTCCTTACAATTGAGACTTCAGTGCAACAGTGCGCTTTCCCTGCCTTGACTTGATGCAACATTTTCTTCCATCCTATCGTGTGCCGGAAGTGAGGAAACCCTCAACATGGTCTCCCATTTCTATTCTCCTCCATCAGCGATACCATTCTCCCTCCTGCTTCCACCTCCAAGGACTCCCTCCCCTACATGGATTTGACCAATTACTCATGTAAAATTTTTAATTTAGAAGAAAAACAAACATCCACACAGTCTCCGTCCAACTAAGGCCTGCCCAAGCCCCATACGCACACACATCGACTTCTCACCAACCCACCCACACCCACCCTTCCGACTGCCCGCAGCAGCACAGTGCGCTCAACCACGTGCATAGCTGCTTGCTGCTGCAGCGCCTGCCGCATGCTCTCCTCAATCTTAGCCACGGCAGGCGCAAGATCTACAGTGTCGACCTGAGGAATATTTTGGGTGTACAGGCATTGACAATTTGGGTTACAGGCATCGGCAATTTGGATGTACAGTGTTGACCTGAGTAATTTGAGTGTACAGGCATCGACAATTTATGTGTACAGGCATCGAAGCACCAATCGTGTCTGCTTGCAAGCTACAGCGCGTGGTACATATTTGGGTTGCGGGTCGAGCCAATTGAAACCTGCTATTGTTATTATGTAGTATGTGGTCTGTGCTTCATACAATAGGTAAGAATGCAGTTCCTGTCTAATTGCTGTCAAGCTGGCTCTCTCCTCCACTAAAGCAGCCCCTCTTTGTATTAATTTAGGCACTTATACGCCTTAGTGCATGTGTGGCAGTGGCAAGCAAGCATACAAGTGTCGTGGTTCCATCGCAGGCAAAATGGGACCTTTCTTCTTACCTGATAGGAGGCACGCGGCACACGTGGGGGGGCAGCGGACTGCACACGGCCTCTTTGAAGAGGTGCAGGCCTGGCGTGAGGAGCACTGCCAGGCCTAGCATGTGATCCTTGAGGTTGCCCTTGCTGCTGCTGCTGCTGCTGCTGCACTTTCTTCTGAAAGTCAGGTTGGGCAACGTCCACAGTGGTAAACACGCCAGGCCTCACCTCAACCTGGGCAGCATGTGGGGATGTGCTATCTGTCGCTGGTGATCTCTTTAGACAGGGACTGGTGGGTAGTGATGCTTTAACAACCTTGGCAATCCTTTCATCCTTATAAAAACACACACCAGATTGTTTTGGTCGGCATCTGCGGGTGGGGACTGGGCGAGGAGTGGTGCTTAAATTGCTGCGAGCGCTGTCAAATAACGCAGAGGCACTCTCGCAGAGGGTAACAGACTAGCACCTCAAATTAGGTGACGCAAAGCACGTGCTAGACGCCGCTGGTCCAGATCCAACCTTTGCTCACCTTGACAGCTTTGCGCTGCTGGACCGGCTGATTGCGGTGGCCCCCGTAAGCGTCACCTGGATGCATTTCATGCAATATAACATGTGAATCATTTAAAGTCAGCTTGATGGCCATTCAATTCCCTCTGAACAAGACAAAATGAACCTTCATGCGCAACTGACACTTGCTCACAGACGCGTGGAATCTTGCAGTTGTTCCTGGATGCCATTTTTGTCTCACCGTGCAGCTTTGGGTTCCAGAAAACAGCTCCATGTGGATTGTTAGGTTGCGGCGGTGGGAGCTGGAAGCCATGATGTGTGTGTGTGTGCGCATTTGTGTGTGTGTGTGTGTGTGTGTGTGTGTGTGTGTGTGAAAGTGTATGTGTGTGTATGTGTGTGTGTGTGTGAGGGAGAGAGAGAGAGAGAGAGAGAGAGAGAGAGAGAGAGAGACATAAATGTGTGTGTGCGAACATGTTTGTGTATGTACGTGTGTGCGTGTATGCACATGTGAGTTCATTTGCGCAGATGTATGTGTGGATGTGTGTGCGTTAAAGATCATGGTAAATTATCTAGATAGCAATATTGTACCTCTTGAGGAGCTTGTGATGCCTTGCGCGCTTTGAAATCCGCCTGTACAATTGCACAGACTTAGTCAACACGCTGGGAAATATCACACCAAAATGCAGAAGCACTGATTGTTAAAAGGTGCTGTATGCCTCAGTGCGCTGTGCGCTGGCAATGCCAGGCGATACATTGGCAAATGGCGCAGATAGGCGACATGTTTTGCGTGTATTATCTCTTGACCGTGAAACAACTACAGGTATGCTTCTTTGACCACGGCACTGTAAAGTACAGGCACTTTCCACGTTATTTGCAGACAGAAACCCCCCACCTGAACTTTTTGTCCAGCCTGCAAGTTCCCTGCATTTCTGTTGAGCTCGCTCTGGTTTCGGTCTCCATAAGAAGCCTTTAGTATTTTGTCCATGCCCCCTGTCCTCCATGGTTTAGCCCATGCTTGGCAAAGCACGAGTTTCAGTTCAAACTGGCTTTGACCAAATTCGTTTAAGAATGTGAGCAAGTGGGTGTCCAAGAGTTATTAATATAAAAAATTGAATTAATTGTTCAGAAAATGATGATACTTTCCTTTTTTATCTGAACCCTACGATCTGACATGAATCTCCTCCTCTCCTCTCTCCCCCTCCCCCGCACTTGCTACTGCCTTGGATCACCATCAACGAAGCATGTTAGCAAGCAAGACCCCAAGACCTCGCCACAATGTCTTAAGCCCAGGCAAACACCACGTCCTTCTTCCCCTCCTCCATCATCCACTGCACCCGCTGCTGAACCTTGGGTTCAAAACCGGGCAAACAGCAGCAGCAGCAGCAACAGCACAAGGACGAAAAGGAGAGGAACAGTTCAGCCCAACAGGCAACAACGATCCCCGCTAGACCTCCTACAGCAGCAGCAGCAGCAGCAGCAGCAGCGACATCAGCACTGGGACATTCACGGGGAGCACGGAGTGCAAGATGACGATGTGGATGATGGCGTGCGCACCCCCAAAGACATCACCGTTTTGCTTCAAGCAGCGCAGACCATACAGCAGTTGCACCGCGCCTGCATGCGCCATTATGCCCATCTCAACTACATCCATGCTGCAGCAGCCATTACCCGGCTTGCAAAGCTCAACACCAGCAGCGGGTTGCATACAAGAACTCCTAGTAATTCCTCTCATCATCAGCAGCAGCAGCGGCGGCCTTCCCCGCCCAGCGAACTTCGATGCATCACGGATGTGGTGCTCCTGGTAGCCACGCACTGTGCAGAGTTCCAGCCCCGTGCTCTTGCCAACGCCCTCTGGGCCGTCTCCAAGCTGGCTCTCCAGCTGCATCACCACCCGCAGATCAGCCTCGACTTCAATCTCAAGCAGCAAGCCTCTGAACCACAGCACAACACCTTCCAGCCCTTCATTTCACAGCCGGACAGTGCTGCCAGAGGGGAGGCTGATGAGCTGCAGACGGCACGCTGTGCTGTGCTTGACCTGGCTGCCTACCTCTCTTCCTACCTGCCGCAGCTGGCCTCAGAGTTTGAACCACAGCACTGTGCCAACGCCCTGCACGCGTTGTCAAACCTGCGCCAGGTGCAGGGCAAACAAATGCAGCCGCCAGCGACACAACTGCAGCGACAATTGCAGGAGCAGCAGCAGCAGTGGAAGCTTGTGGAGGCCCAGGCCCCCTTCATGCTGTCGGCCACTAGCCCTGCCAAGCTGACTGGCATGTCCCCTCAGGGCCTTGCCAACACGCTGCATGCAGTGGCTCACCTGGGGCTGAGCCCGGATGAGGCCTGGATGTGTGCGTGGCTGGATGTGGCAGAGGTGAGAGGCGTGAGTACACGGCCATGCGTTTGTGCATTTGTGTACGTGTGCTCTGTGTGTGTGCTCAATGCTCAGTTTGTTTTGTGAATGTTTTTGAGTGTGGCCGCACGCTGTGTGCGTGCCTGTGTGGTGTTTGCAAGGGAGTCACACGCTCCTTATTCTGTGCAGTAGGTAAGTACCATATTGCGCGCTTGATTGTTTGAGCCAGGTCACAGCACACAAGCAAATCCCAGCGCCATTGGTGGCTTACTTTCTTCATGGTGTGCTCATCTGCATCAATCACATATGGTTTGAGCACGTTGCCCTCTAAGTAGTGACCCTGTTAATGGCAAACTGATCTACGAATAGCACACTCGTACAACTCAACTTTTTCTGTCTTTGTCCCCTTCTGTTTCGTGCAGGTGCAGCTGCCTTCGTTTGAGCCACAGCACATCAGCAACGCACTGTGGGCGCTGGCACGCTTAGAGTACTTCCCAGGTGGGTGGCACCAGGCACACTCATGGCCAGCAGCAAGTACCTGGTACACAGACCGTCCAGTGTCCAGGACCGCTCACTGTGTCATTTTGGGGGGGTGGGGTGTCATTTTGGGGTGGGGACATTATCATTTGGAGAAGAAG
>Ga0307948_1000548_pt1 | contig 25756 bp, 30 predicted proteins | sample OrgLakmetagen280_FD_201824 | JGI IMG/M metagenome (GOLD analysis project Ga0307948, IMG submission 201824) | Saline water microbial communities from Organic Lake, Antarctica - #280 | ecosystem: Environmental > Aquatic > Non-marine Saline and Alkaline > Saline | place: Antarctica: Organic Lake...
GGTATGCGGAAAGAAAACTACAAACAGTCAGCAAGTAAGGCAACACCCTGCCGTTGGGGCCACCAGAAGAGTGATTAAAAATACCAGTGCCGATTTTGTCTGCTGTGGTAAGAAACTCGTACAGTTACTAGTATACTGGAGTGGTTTCCACTGCCTGCAGCCTGCGTGCATTTCATTTTATTCGACCTTGATCAGAGCAGCACGGGCTCAGATGCTGCGCCATTTGAACAGGACCCAGACAACAGATGGAGATCTTGTCCTTGTTCAGCAGATCTTGTCCTTGTGTCCAGAAGGGCGCAATCCGGTCACAGCATCTGCTGGCTATTAAGCTGCAGCCTGCACCCACCAAATGGGTTGCACATCGAAACCGCAGCAGACAGGGGTGAGTCCTGTCCCTCCTCCGCTAGGTACTTGATGAGGATGTTTGCCCCAAGGGACCAGCTGCACGCCAGCATGGTTGCCTGAGGGTGGGTCTGCCGTATGTGGGCCAGCACCGCCCTATACGTACATGTACAATGTACAATACATGTGTGTGTGCGTGCACGTGCGTGTTCAGCCTTTAACATGATGTACCCCAGCACATGCGGCACTGGCCCGTGTACAGTTTGTGTGCATGCTTGTATTCGTGTGTGTGTGTGTGTGTCTGTGCACAGGTTTGGTACACAGGTGATGTGAGTCAACAGGTTTTGTATTCATGCACACATTTGGCGAGCACCTTGATTTGCCAAGGTCACTCACATGCATCAACGTTCAAGTTTCCACATATGCACCTCACATCAATAAGCCCTTGTAGCTTGCTTAGCAGCAGTGAGGTCACAGGATGAATACACCACCAAAAATAATAATCTTACCAAACACGCGCATACACACACATGCACGCACCTCTCATCACCTGTGTAGCTTGTTGAATAGCACTGGGGGGTGGTCACAGGACGTAAACATACCCCCCCCACACACAACAGACTACTCGTACAAGCACATACACGCACACGCACACACACTCATGTTTGCACACACACACATGCACACACCTTACACCAACCATATAGCTTGCTGATTAGTACTGGGGGGTGGTCACAGGCTGTATACAATACCCCCCCCACACACACCCCCACACACACACACAGATTAATCGTACAAGCACATACACACACACACACACTTGTGTTCACACACACATGCACGCACGCACCTCACATCACCCGTGTAGCTTGCTGAATAGTACTGGGGGGTGGTCACAGGGCTTTGTGCAGTGCCCCTGCCGTTGCACACCACCGCACGCATGCCCAGTTTCCGTGCATGCACCTGCGTGTTTTCAAAGCACTTTTGAGTGGCTCCACTCCTCTGTGTGCTTCTTCACATTTTTCAAACCATGTGGCTTTTTAAACACGGGACGCGGAATATTTGGGTAGCCAAGCAGCTGTTTGTGTCTGTGCACACGCGTGCATGTATAAACCTTTATGTGTTGCAGAACATTTGACCGTTTGCATTGATATGGGGCTGTCTGCTGATTGGGCATTCGTCATGTGCATGCTTCTCAGGGTGCTGGACGCCTATCTCACGTATTAAAGAATGACGACAGACTTAGAGAACCATCATCATTGTCTTAGGGATGAAGGATGGAAAAAACTGGTCAAGACCCTTATCTCTAGGCTTTAAGAACTCAGAACCATGATTTAGAGGCCTAATATATACTAAGGTACTGATCTGTGGGGATAGGCACCTGCTTGTACATTAGGGCATAAGCATTGGCAGCAGCTCAGCAGAGAGATCCAAATTACGCAGGATGAAAAAGAGTGATCTGGCCAGCCCTGCTCCTCAGCTGCACCCTCATCATAAAAAAGAGTGATCTGGCCAGCCCTGCTCCTCCGCTGCACTTTCATCATAAAAAGAGTGATCTGGCCAGCCCTGCTCCTCAGCTGCATCCTCATCATATAAAAGAGTGATCTGGCCAGCCCTGCTCACCAGCCCTACCAGTCCTGCTCCTCAGCTGCACCCTCCTCAGCTGCATCCTCAGCCACGCATGAGCGATCCACAGCCTTACCAGTTAAGTCGACCAGAACCATATAAATGTGGAGTGTATATTTACGGAAGTTTTGTCAGGGAAATCACCAAATATACAGTCATATGCGGTACATGTATACGGTCATATTTACTACCAGCTTCACATCAGCCATCACATCAGTCCTTCTCACCACGGCATGCAGGATATAGGAGTCCCCACTGCCTCCTGTCAGCCCTGCAAAGCGGGAAGTGGGTGCTGGTTTGATTGGAGTGCAAGGCGCTTTAGGATTAGAGTTAGGTGGAATGAAAACTACAAAGCGGAGAGAAGAGGGTTTGATTGTAAGTAGTTCACTCAGTGCAAGTGAACAGTAGCAGATGTGTAAGTATTATTATAGTGTTCAGTCACTTTAGTAAGCCGCTTTGGAGTAGTACGTCACCTAGTAAACAATACACAAGTAGAACGTAATAATGCAATGTTGGCAGAGGGCCACAAAAAGTAAATCTAATGGCTACCTCTAACACACACCAAAAGAACGTTGCAATTCATCAGCACACACACGCGCAAACACCCACACAACGCAAACAACCCACACACAAACGCGCCTCACCTGGCATGAGGACCACAATGGGCGCGTCAGCAGGGAGGCTTTCAGCCTCATGATCCCAGTCAAGGGCCACACAGCCTCTGTCTGCCATCATGAGGCACTCGCGCGCATACTACGAAAAATTAGAGGCACATGAGAGAGGGACAGATGGCTTGCTGAGCTCTACGGCTCAGGATGAGGGACATATAGCCTGTGGCTGCCATGAATGGCACTACTCACCTGCCTGCTGTGAGGTGTTGTATTTTTGAGTGTGCGAACTGCTGCGTCTAGTACGAGTGCACTAGCGGTGACACATGCACACATGCAAGCTCGTGAACACACAAATACATATAGCACTTGAAAAGAGAATGCATACACGTTACCTCCACAGCGGGCTTGCGCCTGAGCTTAGCTGCAAATATGGTCTCCACATGCCCGTTGGTAAGTCCTGGCACGCAATTGTAGTCCTCGTACAAACTATGACACCGGCTCAGAACTTGTTGGTGAAAGTTTGCTGCTGAGGGCACCGAGGGCAATTGAATGATGGGCTTCTCGCTCCGACGTCGCGCATCCGCCTGAGGAGGAGGAAAAGAGGAAGGTAGAGTAGGATGTTAACGTGGAGGGTGATACGGAAACTCCTTGGTACATGTGCGTGTTTGGATGTGTGTGTATGTGTTAGAGCGTGTGCGCGCTCGTGTGTGTATGTGTATGTGTGTGTGTTTGTGTGTTTGTGTGTGTGTGTGTGTGCGCGTGTGAGTGTGTGTGTGTGTGTGTGTGTGTGTGTGTGTGTGTGTGTGTGTGTGTGTGTGTGTGTGTGCGTGTGTGTGTGTGTGTGTGTGTGTGTACACGCACCCAAGCAATCAAACCTAAGGTAGATACAACAGCTCCAGCAGCTGCCATTGCCACGGGCATGCTGGAGGGAGGAGGCGTGAGGGAAGAAGGGACAGCTGAAGTAGTTTGGATGGATTTAGATCGTGATGATAATTTCATTTTATTTATTTGTCATTTCCTGAAGTTTCAGGCATGCGGTTCGGGCTGAAGATGGAAAAAGCCAAAACAGGCCGAATCAAAATTAGATAGAGGGGGATACGAGGGCTTCAAGGAATACAGGGCTAATATACAGTCTTTTATGTTTTAACAAACATACACATACCGGTAGTCCATGGAAGGTGGAGAAGGATGTGGTGAGGTTTGCCCGCTTGTACAGCTGTGCACAAGCCAAATCAAAGGGGATCTGGTGCGCACCTACACAAGGGCAAGCAAGGGCGGCGGCCCTCTGGGCTCAGTAGAGATAGCAGTCGGCGTACGGAGGCCTGGCTTGCGCCGCCACTGCTCGCTTGGGCTGGCGGTGCACGCAGACCTTTGCAAAATGGATGGTGTACGTCTAGTAGGTCGAATTGTGCGCATGAGTGTGTTTTAATCATCATGCGTATGCAGAGTAAATGGCGTGTCTTAATGCTGACAGCGTACGGTATTTCAATCAGGTCTGATGTGTGTGCAGCTGTGTGGGTGTACTGTAGAAGGGCATTATTATCACAAATTTACAAACGCAGCCTAGCAGCACATGTTTTGACTGATGGCTTACTCTGTAAACTCTCTGTATAAGGGCAAATACGCAGATGGATAAAGTACATGTGCATGGCTTGTTCCTATGTTAAACCTGAACAAAAGGAAGGCATGCCAATGTAACAGAAACCATTTTAAGCTGTGAAGGAGCTTTTATTTACTTATCTTCTGGCGCTTCCAAATTGATTATTTCTACAACCTGCTCTTGTTATGATTGCCAAATTCCGTTCAGTGCCTAGCCAAGCCATCATCCTTCCTCAACAAACAAACAAACAAACAAACAAACAAACAAAAAAACAAACAAACAAACAAACAAACAAACAAACAAACAAACAAACAAACAAACAAACAAACAAACAAACAAACAAACAAACAAACAAACAGAGGAAGAAGCAGACCTGAGATCTGAGTAAGTGTTGCCACATGCATCTAAAGGCATTGCTGGTAGGTGGTCACGCTTTTAATTACCCTTGAAAAATACTAGGAAGATCTGGGAATTGGTCAGAAAGCACACACTCCTGGTGTCTTGGCTGTCAAGCTTTTTATTATTTTCTTTCCTTATTATATTTCTTTTCTTTCTGGACTAGGCATATGGAAAAAAACTCCAGGGGACTAGAAGAATGAGGCAACAGAAAACCACAAAGCACAAAACCCTAAAGAAACTCTAAAACTGAAAGGAACAGCCGTTTAAGCGCAGGGAAAAGTGCCCCCATCAGGCCCGGCGCCATGCCCCGTCTCCCACTCTGTAACTCTGTCATAACCAGTGGCACCTGCGCCACGCCCACCTTTCTTGGTGGGGTCTGCTGCTGCTGTGCCTCGTAAGTTCCCCTTGCCATCAGCGCTGGTGTAAGGGCTGGATGCCCAACCCAGCTGTGGCCAGGTTTGGTTGGATGCCCCTTTAGCATCTGCGCGTGTGTATGCATGCGTACGTGCGCGTGTGTGCTAGCGCGTGCGTGCGTGTGCATGTATGCATGCATGCGTGCGTGCGAGCGCATCGGTATGTGCTTGTGTGCGTGCATGCGTGCGTGTGAGTGCGTGTGTGCGCGTGTGCGAGCGCGTGCGTGCGTGCGTGTCATAAGAATCACCCTTTGCCAATATATACTCATTGAGTAAAATGTAATTGGTGCCTGTACGCATTACACGTTTGCTCAGTATAGATGCATGCATACAGGATGAATACACAGAAGCTTCTTAGGTATGCTGTGCACACGCCCAATCCTCAATCATACCTCCAGTCAGCCAGCGTACATGTCTTGTTTTCTTGGCTAAGGCTTGACTGTTCCTGTCTTGCCAAGAGCCGGCTTCAGCAGTTGACCTTTTGCCTGTCAAAAGAGGTGTGCACCCTTGTTGTGTGGAATTGGAAGAGTGTACTTCAATCAGTGCCAACCTCTACGGTATGGTACGGGCGGATAAGATTTGGACCCAGGACATCCTTTTTCCTGACTAAATGTGTCGTAAACTGAGCTTTTAATGTGTTTAAGACTTTAGTATGTCATAATTGAGCTTTCAACTGAGCTGATCCAAGCAAAACTGCCTTTTGCTGCAGTGCATGAAACACTGCTGATTCACTTGTTGGCAAGAAAAACCTCAGTTTGGATCTGTCGGAGGACAGACAGAGCCACTGAGGCGAGTCTTACAGCTTGCTCATGTGTCCAGTCCCTTGGAATGTTGTTCAAGCGGTCCAACTCATCAAGGCAATGTCGTGTTGCTGCTGAAGAGGTTCCACCCTTGGAACCTGCACAGGTGGGGGATGGTGTTTTTAGTGTAAAGTGAGAAGTTAAAAGCAGAGGTCACTCATGCCGTTTTCGACACAGGTTACTCATGCCGCTTTCCTTTAAAGAAGAGTGCAGCAGCGCGGAAATTCATGATGCATGGAAGAGGAGCCCTGTGAAGTCATTGAGTGCAGATCGCGCTTCTGAGAACTGGCAGCGTAATTTCTTTCTCTTGCAATTCAACATCAGAGATCTGTCAGGGGGCGCTACACAACGACACCATGCTGTTTCAGGCGTGGCAGTTTATTATATACTAAAAAGTACTTCACTCATAGCTCTCAGTGAAGGCTTCGCTCTGTCTGTAATCTGCATCAAATAAACATGGTACCTGCCTTTGCTTGGTTTGTGCCAGAGGTGTGGCCCCCCGCACGGCCTGCACAGATGTATACACAAAGCGAAAGGGGGGTAAGAAGCAAACAACCTGCTGAACCACCTTTAACATGATGTTAAATGCAGATTGCGCGTCTGAGAACCCCTGCTCAAAGTCAATGTTTCCATGTTTCCTTTAAATTTTCTTTCAACATCAGCGAGAAAGCTGCACAACAAGTGAACCCCATGCTGTACAGTTGTAGCACACGCACGTATGCTACTTCTACATTAAAGCATGTGTATAGACAAGACAGACAGGCAAGGCGGGGAAATCACCATTTCTATGCCACGCCCAATTGGTGGCAGTGACGATTCGTGTAATTTGGTTAGTTGGTTTTTCAGTTGAGGTTGATTTTTGCCTAGTCTCGTTCAATAAGCTGGGGAAGCCAGTTTATTTAAGATAACATTTCTGGTTTTGATATTGGGTTAATCAATTAGCTCAGTAAACTACTCATTGCTGAGCCAGATGGTTGAGTAATCTTCCCAGCCCTTTTAAACCCGGGAGGAAAGGCGCGGCAGCCGACTAGAGTGTGTGTGGTATAGTGAGTTAAGCAAGTTGGATTTGAGAAACAGCAGAAAAAGAGAGAGAATCGAAGGAGAATTGCCAGTCAGAAGTGTAGTTCCCAGCCTTTGCTCGAGAGAGACTCAACCCTGGCTTAAATCACTATTGGTTGTTGTGCTGAGTCTTATGCGTTGCAGTGACGGTGATTTGCCACGACATCTTAGGAAGAAAAGTAGAAACAGAGTAACACAAGTTTGCGCTGCGCGCAAAAACCTGTGATACATGGCAGGGAAAGTCTTTGATAAGTGCAGATTGTGCGTCTGAGATCCCCTACTCATAGTCCTCCCAGGAGTTTTCAACGGTTAAATCTACTGTGCCCACACGGGGCACATTGACTGCTTGTGCGGCCACTATTTGAATTTAAACATCTCAAAATTACTCCTTGAAATATGCTCGCAAAAATGACCGAGTGGCTCCGATGTGTCCTCCTGCACGCCTCTTACTTGCTATTCACTCAGGTCGTGTGTGGGCCAGAAGCTCAGTACAAGTAACGTTTGTGAGCTAGGCCCTAATGCACTCAATTGCTTAAAAATACAGCAACAAAACTCCAAAACAAGCCAGGAAAAAGCGTGTAATGTGAACTCAAACTACCGAATGCATTTGGTATTTGGTGTGTGGTCTTCAGGTTAATTGCTCAATTAGATAAAGCACTTCCAGTCTCGAACAAAGAATTCTAAAGGATTACGAAGAGCACAGAATGAAGAGCACAGAATGAAGTCCAGTGCTTCATGCTCAGCAGACATGTCAGCTGCCACGTCAAACAATGATGCCTCTGCTTTCTGCAATTGAGTCGACCTTGTGGCCCTTAATGACACACACAGGCTTTGCAGTGGCGTGCTCAGCCACGCGATTTGACACCGACCCAACCACAAACTCGCTAAATGACGAGTTGTGGTGGGCAGCAAGACAAATGATGGAGGCATCGATCTCATCCGCTTTTCTGCATGTAATAAGTAGAATAGCCAGGTTATTTTGCAGTTGCATACATATAAACTACCTATGACTTTTGTGATTGAGACAGAATATGATTGACAAGGGTACTTCAATTCAAAGGACGTTCAATGTAGCATTTATAATTAAGCATCTGCAAATAGCGTGAGGCGTACCTGCAAATGGCATCTGCAATGGTGTTTGTGGGGTTGTCGGCGGCTTCTGTGATGGTATCCATGCTGTATTTGGCAGCCGCGCTCCGAATAAGGTCTTCAAATACATGAGTCTGAGTGCACAAAGTCAATGCCGTAAATCATCAACGCGCATTTTCTGCTTCCATCTAGCGTTTATGCTGTGTGTGTAAGCGCAACATTAAAGGCCCAGCTCACTCGAATGAGCAGTCTTACTAAGCCCATCAAGTTTCATTTTCAATTTGGTATATAATCGTGATTTTGAGTATTACTTCCACAGTACTGACAGCAGCACCTCATCACAGGCGCTTTCATGCTACCCAAACAATGCACAAAGCAGCACACACACCTTGACATGCTGCCAGTCATCTTGTTCTTGCTTTGCCTTTGCTAACGTTTCCATGCTAGCACCGCCCGCTAAGCCGCCATCAACGGTCAGAGAGAGGACCGGCACCACATGGCACAGGCGAATAACATCAGCTGCGCACAAAGGGGGGATGTGTGATGTGTGACAGGGCCAGCTGGGAGGGTAAAGAGAGGGAGAGGGATGGGAGCTACAAGTAAAAAGGCTAACAGCAGCGGCAATAATTAAATGAATGCCTCACACAGCAATGAATGCCCCACACAGCAATGAATGCCTCACACAGCAATAAATGCCTCACACAGCTGGTGGGATGGCGGCACAAATACACGCACACATACAAGTAAACACATCTACACACAGCACTAACGCTACTTAAAAACAAAAATGCCGCAAGCCCTGTCGGGCTTTCCAAAGGTATCTCATGCAGTTTGTAGCAAGGATATTTAAGACACAACGTGGGTGACTTGCACGCAAACATTTAATAGACTTAAAGGATTTTCTGAAGACATAAATTGCAAGGAGGTACAGCTGTAGCTGGATATGGATTGGATAAAGGAGCTAGACCAGCTAAAAGAGGCGGCGGTTAAGGAGATGTCGAAGGAGGTTTAACATACTTAACGGAAGAAAACGTACCTGCTCTATGCATGTGTTGAAGCACCCACTGAAGTGACACAAAGCTGTCAGCAGAGCTGCATGCGTAGTAGGGTCAAACAAAGAGGTCAGACAGCTCCATGCTACAGTTAAAGAAATGTAAAAGATACGCAGCTCCATTCTACAGGTAAAGAAATGTGAAAGATACAAGACGCCTTTCCAACAAATGCATAACTGGTGCCGTGTTCGATCACGTTAGCGTGTTGCACAGGATTTGCTGAAACGCTTCACGAGCCGACACACTCACCCATCCACTGCAATCATCAGCTGCCTCCCTGCTGACGCCTCTGCTTGAATGCCGCCAGCTGCAGCATGCCTCCCCTCTTCGCTACCCAGTATGCAGATGGGCCTGTAATGAAGATGGGACATGAACATCACTAACCGTAACCTGCACTTTCCTTCCGTGTCAAATCCCCTTGACGCAGGACTTCCTCTTGCGACCCACGTCTGAAGAGGTAATGGCTGAACAAGCAAAAGCAATCACAACTTTTGGTACCAGACCCAGTATCTAAGTTTGTAATTGCGCAGGCCTTTTATTGTAGCTCTTTTAATTCCGTGGGCCAAGACCAACCTAATGAGCCAGAGTCTGTAATACCTATGTCTGACAAAAGCTATGTCTGAAAAAACCCACCGTGGACAGTTTTGGAGTACATAGTCCGCCACAGATCCAGAAAGCCACCTGAGGAACATGATATACAGTAAAACATTATCCCGGAAAGTAGTCCTGGATAGCTTTGCCTCGTAAGCAATCAGATCAAGACCATCACAGCTACCTCTGAAGAGAGAATAGATTAAACGCAGGCACTACTCCTTGCAACAATGAAGAACACTTTGTACTGAAAGCTGCTGCAGTCGATACTTTCAAAATGGGGGCTAGTACCTAGAAAACATGGGCTGCTTCTTGTGATGGGAAGAGATCACAATAACGTCAGCATCAACAGCCTCAGCCTGTAGTTAGGACAGTTTTTGAAGTGTAAGCATATAATTGTATTTTAATTAAGATCACCCACAGTGAACAAGTTTGCCGGGCGTTAGACTAGTTTTGCAGAGCAAGAACGATTAATGTGGCCTCTTCCTCTCCTCTGTAGAATTTTACGGTACCCAATACCAAAGGGTGGTTGTTTACTGCCTGCTTGTTCTAAACTTTTTTAAATTCTGAATAGTGCCCACGGTGTTATGGGCTGCGCCAGGCCTGTTCACAATGCACAGCTCGAAGTATAGCTCAAGCCACTGTCCCCTTCCCTTTGTTCTGAGTATTGTACACACCCACCTTGTCACAGATCGCGTGGCCAATGTAAGAGGTCTCTGCGTAGGCGGAGATGGGCCGTACATGTAAAGAAACAGCCACCTGATAACAAGGTCGTCAATGAGAATTCGTCAATGTATGTCAATATACGAATCTAACTGAGAATGTTGATGAGAAAGAGAAAAGCCCCTATGTAGAGAGAGAGTAAGTGCCTTTCGTGCTTGGAATACAGAGCGTTTGTGGCACAAGCAAATGGGTATAGCCAAGCAAAACATGGCAAAACGTTCCAATCAAAGGGTAATGTTTCACAGGGGGAGAAAACAAGAGAGACTACCTGCTGTTCTGACAAAAGGCGTAACGCAACCAACGACTGTTCAGGAGAGCTACCGCACGCCAATTGCACATATGAAAGGAAGAGCACGCAATCAGTGGCAGAAGCGCCTAACCCACCCCTGCATCAAACAGCCTCAAAGCGTAAGCATCAAGCAAGTCCCGACTCCACTGCTCCACCTCATGGGAGAGCGCTCGGCCAGGAACACTAGGAGGTGTGACCTCGTGTGTGGTGAACCCTCCGGGTGTTAGGGAAAAGGTGTGCTCAATGGCGGTACTCGGCTCGCCAGAAGCACAAAAAAATCCCTCCACTCGGTCACCTGTCACACATGCATCATGGTAGAAATGCAAATGCTTTTTGCTGAACAACCTGCAGTGAACTGCTCCTGTGCAGGTCTGATTCCATCTTCATAATCCACTTTTCGTAGGCCGGTCGTACATCTATGGACTGAAGATTGAACACACCTGTGCGTGCCAAATTCGACCCGACCCAATTCAGCAGCATCCCAGCCTCATCGGTGCTCTTTGGCAGGCACACCATCAATGTGCGCCTCACACGCACGTGGGGGTCTTCAAGAGCACGGCGAAACCAGGCATCCCGCTCAGGATCGGGCTCCAGGCTGTCTGCAATTTCAAGTGATGAGAATGAATATTTTGGAAATGACGGATCTAGTTGTTAAAATGAACCAGCACACATGCTTAAAAAATATGCCCGCTGCCAGTTTCAGAGCAGGTAAGGCTGCTAGAAAATAAGTCTCCGCAGGTAAGACATGCTCACGTCGTAAGCAGCCAAGGCGTGGATAAATGTAGTTGGAATGACGGCGCCTAACTTTCTCCATGTGGAAGAATGGCATTTCTCACCTTTTGTGAAGTTGGTCATGAGGCGATTTTGCTGGATCGTGCGCAGTGAGGCGCCTTCTTGCTTCTTGCTGCTCAGCTTATTTCTGAATGATGACGAGCCTGTTACTAAGCATTTGGAGCAAGTGCTTCTAGCTGGAGAGAGGAAGGGGGCAAAGGGACTACTAGAGGCTTGTTGGAGCATATTACTAGACGAAGAAAATTTATTAGACGGAGATGATTGCGATAAATTTTTTGTAATAATCGATTTTGTGATGGCCTAAATGGACACTTCGAACCTACACCCTGTTATTTTATATCACCCGGTTATTTTATATCACAACAAGCTTTCTCCCTTTGTGCGCAGTGTCTCATTTTCCATTAAACCTTTTTGGAAGAGGCAGTCCACGTTGTTGTTTTCTGTATGCAGAAGATCCAGTTCTGTGTAGGCGAGTGACTTATTTGATGCACTTTGATTTAGAGTGCATGTCTCTCCTGCTTATTTGTCCATCTTTCATACTTGTGTATGTTCAGAGTCACACACATTTTTGCAGCGTGTTCTTTGCCCCTGTGTTAATGTTATCATTTGCGGGCAGGCATGGGTGTCAATCAGCTTCCGCCTGCTTCTTTCTTTCTCAGGTTTTCAGCTGTGTTTTTTCTCCCTTCCTTTCAGTGTGCAGGATGACCGCAAATAGCCTGCCTACCCTGTCGCGTGAGAGTAATAGATGAGTGCTGATCTTTATTTAGTAAAAAGTGTGCTTTATTATGCACAGGTGCACGCGGGTTACCGGGCACATCCATTTTTTTATTTTTTCACACACAAACGCTGATTGATCTACGCTACACAACTGAATAAGGCACCTGCTCGACCAGGTTGTGTGTGCACCTCTTTGGACTCAGGCCCACTGTTTCATGGGAGATAAATAAATGCTGAGCTTGTTGTAAGGCTAATTTCGTGAATTCTGATGGTATCTACACTGTTGTGGATCCATTTTTCTTCATACTGCACCTTTAATTTTGATCGAGCATCACCCGGTGTGCATGTCATTTCCTCTGCCTCATGGCTTGGATTTTAGCATTTGTGTCTAACTGCTACACCAACTGCTTTGCACAATTCCGCATTGTCTAAACATTGTGATTTGCCACTCTACTTTTAAGCCCCATAGATGGCCACTGCACTATACTAGGCAATCCACTTGCAAAATCCAGGCAGGAACTGCTGTAAGCAAGCTTGTACCAGGCTGTATAGGGTAATATTGCTGATATAGTTATGAATGAGTATGGGCAATTCTCTCTTTTTGTAAGAGGAGTGCTAAGCATCTTTTTCCTGGACGTAACCCTCGCCTTTGTTTGGATGGCAACTGCATTGAAGGCTCAGGCGGCTGCACTGCTAGCTGCAGCCTTAAAACTTGCTATTGCTGGAGAGCACAGGTGTTGCTATCTACTGCCAGCAAGAAGAGGTACCACTTACACCAACGGTGGGCAGCAGCTACTGCAAGTGAGATGTTCAATTGCTGCTGCCTGTGTTGAGCTTGTGCTTGAGCTTGACCTCAAATTAAAAGCTTGCTCTCGAACTCCATGCAAAATTTTCAATCTCTGTTCAGTACAAACACCTCGCATCAATTTGAGCTGGCTTCCGGCCACCAAACCTGCCACCCTTATCTTGCTCCCATACTTTTAATTTGTCTTTACTCTTTACCATAGTGTGTACAGCAGAGTGAAGCACTGGGAGGGGCTGTGCATGTACTTGTTGGTAGGCTGGACTATAGAGCCCCCATCCGCAAATGGAATCCTATCAGCCTCTATGCATTGCAGACGCTAGTGCAAGGAAAAGAGAACAGATTTCAGGTTGAGCTTGCAGACGAGTTGCGCGCACTTGGACTGGGGACACATACACACAGGTAAGCGGGAAAGACGAGCACAATGGCTCCTGTTTTAGGCTTATGTCTCTTCCTACTCTTGCTACCTCTCTTTCTGGTGTATCTGATGTATCTTTCCCCATCTCAATTGCCTAAATGCAGAAAGCAATCTCAGTGGGTTTGCAAGAGCAAGGTTTTGCCCGTGTCAAGATCACTATGCGAGCACGTGAAGCTGACTCCAAGCTCCGTGCAGAACACCACAGGTTCATCCAGCGTCAGGGCATCACTGCGGATATGTGCGTCTTCGTGGACGAAGTCGGAGTGGTGCGTATGTGAGGCTTGCTACGTACTGGTCATCGGGTGTCTGCCTGGAATGCTTGATGCAACGTGTGTGTGCTAGCAGGTGCATCAAGGTACCCAGTGCCTGACTGGCCTTTATTGGTGTGGGGAGTTGTTTCACCAACGCCCAATATCCCTGCTAATGCTACCGTGTGCAGTAATGATGGTCAATGGGCTACAATTCATGTGATTGAAAGCCCTCTTCTATTCAGTTGAATTGATTTGGTCTGGCTGCTTTTGACTTGGACTCCACAATGTTTTGTGCTTGTTTTTTTTGCTGCCCAATTTTGGCTCTCATTGGGGCTTAGGGTTAGGGTTTAGGGTTTAGGGTTGGTCTCTCTTTCCCTCCCTCCCTCTCCCTCTCTCTCTCTCTCTCTCTCTCTCTTTCTCTCTCTCTCTCTCTCTCTCTCTCTCTCTCTCTCTCTCTCTCTCTCTCTCTCTCTCTCTCTCTCTCTCTCTCTGGGGCCTTAACCCGAAGTGCTTGTTACGCACCTCTGTTTGTCCCCACATACAGATAACGTGCTTGTTACGCACCTCCGTTTCTCCCCACAAACAGATGAGAATCACTCTTGTAACCTTTCATCATAGCAGCTTATTTTATAAACTTGGGAACTTCAGCTTAAACACAGTTGATTGACACCCTTGTTGGGCATTGTGGTCATAATCAAGAAGGAAAGTTTACCTTTGGTTGCAGTTTTCAGTTCATATGTATGGAATCAAGGCTGCAGGGTATTTTCAGGTATATGCCAATAAAAGCCTGAAATCCGCAAGATGATCCTCAAAATGCAGAAATGCAGCTTACAAATGTATCAAGCTCCTTAGGGTCCTACTTAGTCTCCACGGGTATAGGCAGCAGCAAACGGCTGGCAATGCAAAACCTCAGACTGAAACAGCCGAAACAAACATTATTCTACGGTAGCACCGAAGTACAGTTTCAAGCTTCGTCCAACTTAAGGAGTCCTTACATTTTCAAATAAACTTGTTTTTGTTCATGTGAATATGCGTATGTTGCTACCTGTCCTTGGCGTCTTTACATTCTTGACTTTTGTGTGAATTGTGTGTATGAGCTAGTAGGGTGTGTTGGCCACTTTAAAGTTATTTATCTGCATCTTCGCTTTGTCAGTGTGTATCTCCATTTTATCAGCAGTCTAACTTGCCTTCCTACTCTTGTGTTTTCAAGGTTTGCTTGAGGGTTACCTCGTTCTTAAATTGAGCAGTCATCCTCCCAGGGTGAATGCCTTTGTGATCCAAATATTAAACCAAACATCAACGTAACATCCTCCACCCCATTGTAATTAAGTACTGAGAAGACACTAGACCCCAAAGCCAGTTGCGCATAGCAAAGGAACGGCACAAAAACCTCGGCAAAAGAAAAGGAAAACTACGCAGGCAGTGAAAGCCACTCCCCACATTATTAAGGATAAAAAGCTACTTTGGTATTGGGTATCGTAAAGCTCCGCCACCAAAAGAACAAGAAAGGAATCTACGGGGATCAGGAGGGTTGCAGGCTTGACCTGGAACCGTCTCCTGATGACAGTTGATAATAGTTCTGGAAAGTGCGTGTCCGGTGTGGACAACTTTGGCAGCGTAATTGACAGCATGTACATGAAGCTTGGAAGCAAGTTTCTTAGCTCTTTGAGAGTCAAGACCCAGCTCTCTGAAAGGCTCCAGCGTGTGATTGCTGTAGATACTGCCACCACCCACTCCCAAAAGGATGGTGCAGAGAGATAACGGAGGCTCCACGAAGAATGGTGCAGAGGCCTTTGTGCCATTCCTGCGCAGCGTCAGCTCGTTCAAGGTCTGCTGTCCTCACAGTACTTGATTTCGATGAGGTGGATGTCAGGTTGAAGAATGCTAAGATCTTAGGGTCGGTGCTGCCTGTTTTTTTTTTTGCTGTTTCCTGTCACAGTCTTAAGGCAGGTCCACATGGATTTCGACTGAGCCAAGCAGAGGTGAACAATGACTGCCTAGTAGCAATACAGTTATTTTAGTACCCGGCCACCTGTAAAGCTACGATTAAAACATCTAGTGTGAATGGTAAAAACAATGGTGATAAAAGAACAAAAGAACCATCCAAATTATTGCGGACCTGTCGACTTCATTCTTTTGGCACAGTCAAGCAGCTACATCTTTGTGCCGCTGCAAACTTAAATTGGTTAAAGAAAAAAAACTACGCTGGTAGTGATGACACAGCCAGCATGATTATGGGAGGGGGCTACGTAGGTGCCCGCACCAGGCAACCCCCCACCGCGCAAACAATTCAAAAATTAATGTGGGTCAGGGGGGTTGTGTGCCGTAGCACCCAGACCCAAACCGCGACTGTTGTTGCTTGTGTTATATTGCAGTGCATACCTTGTTTTTATGAGTGCAGATGCATGTCTGATGGAGTGTTCATTCAGTTTGTGTGTCAGTTTTTCAATCTTATGGTAATCAAGATCAAGGTCCGCCAAAGGTTTATCTGTATAGTCTTTGTAGATAGTCCTCATAACTCCAACAAGGATCACGTGTAGCTTGACTTCCCTATATCCTTGTCTGTTTCCCTTTTCGCTGCAACAGGTCAACAATCAACTTGTTCATGATTTCCTTTCTCAGCAAAACACTAGATTCTTTCTTTTTCTTTCAGAGCTTATGGATTTATTTGTGGCTGGCCGAGACCAGTCAGCAGCCGATCAGCCAAACAACCTGGCTGAAGGTCACCCCCCATTGTAACCATTGTCTGTTTAGGTTGGCAATAAGCACGCTGTGCTGTGCTTTTGCTTTTTGAGGTTGGGGATCAGGCCTAGTGTCTTCACAAAATTTAAACTCAATCAGGTGAGCCTCCCACTTGTTCGGATAAGTTTTTTGTCTTTAGCAAGCTGTTGAAAATTTGAGTTGCGGGTGGTTATGCGAATTGGTTCTATTACGTTTGCATCGTGAGATGGCGATGGATTATTTACAAGTCCGGATCACAAAAATCCTCACAACTGTCCAGAAAAAGTGAAAAAAATATGTATACATGTAAAGGTATATCAATAAATATAAAGGTAGCAGAAACATTAAACTCAAATTAATAAGAAGGAATAGCAGTTGAGAGGACCAAGTAATTAAAAAGATAAAGAAAAAAAGGGGAAGAGCACAGATAAATAGCAAGAGTGATATGAGTGATATCACTTTGCTTCACTCCAAGAACTGAAATTCAAGTGCTACATACTGAACTCAGCAGTTCTCACTCAATTTGGCTAATTAAAATTTGTACGCTCAAAGGGAAACTTTTTAAAGCTATAAGGCTCTCAGTTTTTCTAGGAAAGCATAATAGGCCCTCTTTGTGTCCTAGGGTCCAATATACATAAAACGTGTGTGTGTTTGTGTGTGTGTGTGTGTGTGTGTGTGGTCTCTATCGCTGCCTGCACTTTTCTTTGCAAGATAAAGGAAAAGCCCCAGCCTTCATTAACAGAAGGGCAAAAAAGGGAGGGAAAATGCCGCACCTCGCTTCTTCCACCAGTCCTGATGACTGTGTAACTTTTTGCTGGCTACTACAAAAGCCTCCCTGAGCATGATGGGGGGGGAAGGGGCCCAGATCAACGCTTTGTTTGGCAGGCTTTGACGTGGCAGACTTGAGCAGGGACAGAGGGATAATGACACCCTTAGTGTGAAACAGAGACAGAGGGGCACCTCTTCATTTCAAGTCCCCGCCACCTTCTTCATTCCAAGTCCACGGCACCTGGCTGTCATCTGGAGTCCTTTTTGGAGCCTCTGGAGTTCATCCTGTTTCAAGCACATGTACAGATATGACTTCAAGCACATATACATATATGATTTCAAGCACATGTACAGATGTGACTCCAGGTAAGAGGTGCGGGTATGAGCTCTTGAAGGGAGGCACTCTTGTTTGCGCAGGAGCTCTAAGCAAGATAAACAAAGCGAGGTTACACCAAAGTGTAAGGGCACACACATTGTACATTGTTTTTGGCAGTTGGATTGGGCCTGCTGCTTCTTTGGGCCGTACGTGTTATCTGAATACACACCACTTTCTCCATTCATTTTGCTGGGTGTACGGTTCTGCAAATCATGTTATAAACATATGTACGAGATACAGTGCACTCCTTGGAGGGCAAACCTTGCACAGCCACAAGTCCTCCCTAGAGAATGCTGCCCAATTGTATACATACGTGTCACTCGTCTGTTTGTAAGAGTGTGTGTGTGTGTGCGTGTGTGTGTGTGCCTATCATCACAGCCTGTAACATACATACATATATGTGCGTGTATGTGCCATCTCTGCATGGATAACGCTGCTTCTGTGTGCTGCTCCAAACCACACAGTATACAGTCAGCAAAAACTCATAACAAGCCAGCTCTAGGCCTCAGCAGGTGAGGACTGATGGCAAGGCCACTATCTCTTCTACATCATTTGTTCTGCCTGTTTCGAGTTCTCACCTACTGACAGGACCATGTGAAATGCTGCGGGCACTTGATCTCTGGGTTGTGCTTGTAAAACACTCACCTGCTTCCAGAAGGAGCACCCTCACACACCGCACGCTTTGAGGAGGGCAATAGCTCTGGACTGCTCAAATTGCAGGCAGGCACGCATGACGATACGCGGGGGGAGTTATTGACCGAAGGCGGGAAAGAGACACTGTCGGTCAGAGGTGGGGGGGGAGGGGGTTGCACCTGCGCCTATCCAATGCTGTTCGCAGCGACGTGCGTGATTTCTACAGAGTGCTTCAATGAATTGCAGTGGGGCGATTCGTGAGGGAAGGAGGGCATTGTCATCAAGTTTCGAGGTCTGTTGCTGCGGTCTGGGGGAAGGTGGTTGTTGTGGTGGTGATGTTTTTGTTGTTGTTGGTGACGGGAGGGGAAGAGCTTGGTGGCCTGATTGATGCTGGATCTGTTTTGGTGCAGGAGCCTACTGTTGGGATGGCCCGCTGCTGCTTGTATGGAGGGGGAGAAGGCCTCGTTGGAGAGTGCGTCGGCCCTGCGGACCACCTGTGTGTATGTGTGTGTGTGTGAGTTTGTTGGGGGGGGGATTTCACAAAACACAAAAAATAGGAAGGCACGTACAAGGGGAGTTTTATTCTGATGACATTGTTAAGAGGTAAGGTGTAACGTGAGGGCACTGCCACACTGAAGGTGTCACGTGAGGGCATTACCACACTGAACACGTAGATTGGTGAGTTTTATGATGTTTGGTACAACAGTGGCGCTTCTTCCTTGATGAAGATCGGAAATGGTTGCCGCTGCTTGCGTATTCCTCCTCGTGTTCCCCGTTCATGTAACCACAGTCGGGTTGGAGCACAAGCATGAGGTATGAGAAAAGGTGTGGACAGGCTTTTGCTTTGAAGACACAACGCACGTGGCACTTGTCACGACAATGAAGAAACAAAGGAGGTACGAGTGAGCTTCTTTGCCTGGTGTATGTATTCACAAGTATGATGTGCGTGACTTCAAACTCCTTCTCCCTTTAAAATGTACGCCCATGAATGACATGTTGTTTTGAACACACACCTGTAAAAGAAACCCCCTAACCCCTGCATGGGCAATCCAACACTCACACAACCCAGGTATAGTGTCACAGATAAGGTAACATGTGTGCGTGCAGCACGAGAGCGTGTGTGTGCATTCTACTTATATAATACTGTCATACCGTTCATAGTGTGCAGCACGTGTGTGTGTGTGTGTGTGTGTGTGTGTGTGCATACTACTGTCTTTACATTATACTTCATACCGTTTATAGTGTGCAGCACATGTGTGTGTGTGTGTGTATGCATACTACCATCTTTACAGAATACTGTCATACCGTTCATAGTGTGCAGCACCACTGAGCAACAGAGGGTCCTACTCCCTTCGTGCATTTAAATTCAAATATTCAATTGCCCAGCGTAGCTGTCAGCATTCTACAAAAAAAAATATAATACCATCTGCAGCATTTCCAACTATCAGTATGCACATGCACGACCACTGCTGTATTTCAGCGTCCACTGCAGCTGCAGATTTTCTAAACAGGGTTCTACAAGCACTTTGGTGATCAGCAACCATGAAACACTTTGGTGTGCAGCTAGCTCTCTGCGTGGCCTCACCTGCTCAGCCGCTGCTCGTATTTCAGCGTCCACTGCAGCGCCTCTGCTCCTCTTTAACACCGGTGCCTCCTCCTCCCCCTCCTCATCCTCCTCTAACCAACTCGCCATTTCACCTATGTGTGTATGCGTGTGTGTATGCATGTGTATGCATGTGTTTATGTATGTGTGTATGCGTGTGTGTATGTGTGTGAGCATCAATGTAAGTAATTGCCCTTGTCAGGAGGTGGCATGTACCGCTCAAAAATTACATGCCCAGCAGGAGGGTGTAGGAAGCATAACTTTTGGACGGCACATGTCAAACCAATAAAATATCTAACATTCGAAATCCTGACATCAAGAGCTACCGATTGGTATATTTATGGGTCAAATTGGGGAGGGGAGGGGGTGGGGTGGTCCTCCGGTGTGGATTTGTTTTTTTATGAAGGTCTCCAGTTTTATTCTGGGCCACTTCCACGGAATCTTAAATATATAATCTGAATCCTAAGCCCAGTCGATTGCTACCCTTCTCGAGGCAATTGGGTAAAAGGGGGGGTCTGTGGACATGTCCAAAAGTCAGAGGCACACGCGCTCGGGTGCAGGCCGCGGGGTGCGTCAAGCCAATGAAGCAGCAATTAACCCCAAACTTACAGGATTGTGCCAGCATGAGATAGTCAGTGGAATTCTGAAAAAATAGAAGCAATGTGGGACTGTGCAAGCCAGTTATGGGTGCCTGGTGGGTCACGTGTGCATGGGCGTCCGTAAATCAGTTTTTGTCCCATAACTCTGTGCTTCATTTTCAGGTCTTGATGGGTATGCAGATGGATGCAGAAATTAAAAAGGAGCAGACTGGTACCCTTTTTGTCTGGGTGGGGGCACTGGAAGGGGGGTTTGGAGGGTGGGTGGTCCCTCAGGGGTGTTCACCCCCAATGTATACGTGCCTTCCAAAAAATTGAACACCCTCTTGTGCCCAGGCAAACGAATATGATGAGCACACACCCAACTTAAACAGGAGCACACGTGCCTCTTAAAAACGACAAGCAAGCTCAGAATACACACCGAGCAAAAAATATGCTGAGCCCCTACCCACCTTTAACAGGAGGTGACACGCGCTGATGCTGGTGAAGCGAATGTGGCGCTTGCAATTGGTGGTGGTGGTGGTGGTGGTGCTGCTGCTGGCCTTTCACCGAACCCATCCTGGAAGGAAACAAACGCTGATGGCCCTCGCCATTGCCACTGTGTCTGCTACTGTCTGAGGAGGAGCCCCCTCCCTCCTCCTCGTTCATTGCTGCACTAGATCTCCTGTTCTGCTGGTCACGGCTGCGGTTCAAGGATCCGTTGTGCGATGAGCGGTGGCCCCTCAGGGATGGTTGTCTGGAATGGCATTGTGTGAGCAAGCATAAATGCACACACAACGTAAAGATGCAAGCCTAATCATGTGTGTCGTATGTGTATGTACTGTGTCCGGTGTGTGCGATGAGCGGTGACCCGTCAGGGATGGCCGCCTGGAATGGCAACGTGTGAGCAAGCATACACACACATGCGCGCATACATACATGCACACCACATGGACACACTATAATTCGAATAGGCACACCGCCTGTGGGAGAAATGTCTGAGCAGAAGTTACATACACATAAGCGCACCCCCTCATAAACACACACACACTACTTCCTTGACACTCATACACACTCAAAACCACGCACGCACTCATAAGTCTGGTCGCCGAAGTGAGTCCTTCAATGGGGTCTCTAGTAAAGTAGTCACATGGAAACACACAAATACTCACACGCACTGGGACACAAGCACTTACTTGAACGACAGGTTGCCACTGTTGCTATTGACAGCTCTTATCGAAGGCATTTGCTGAAGGCCTGGAGCACCTTCTGACTGCCGTCCACTGTTGGTGTGTGCAAGGCCTTCCCTTGCTGAGGTGAAGGCACCCTCCTCAGTAGAGTCATTATAGCCTCTTTCCTCTGCGCAAGGCAAAAGGCAAACACACGCACAAGGACAGCGTGTGTGTATGTGAGCGTGTGCGTGTGTGTAAGCGTGTATGTATGTATGTATGTGTGTGTGCGTGCGTATTTGTGAGCGTAGCGTGTGCGTAAGTGTGTGCATGTGCGTGTGCATGTGTGTGTGTGAATATGTGTGTCTGTGGGTCAGTGGGAATAGGGGACAGACAGAAGGCGTGGGGGCACATTAATTATGCTATGACTTTAATAGGGGTGTCGTTATTTTGGACAGCAGGTGCTGCAGGGGGGGCATTATATGGCAGCATTTTCAACACAGATGACTGATGACTATGGAATTATCAGCTGCGTCACCAAAACTCACCCGACAAAAAGGAAGAGGCTGTGCAGGTACATACATGCAACTAGCACTCCTACCAAGTCTGTTTAACGCCATTTGGAATGTCACCCGACACAAATTGCCCTGCCCCCCACTGTCCTGCTGACATTTATACCAGCATCACCGCCACCACCATCACCACCACCATCATTGGATCGGCATACAAATTACTCATACCTAAAGATGGATTTCCTAACTTGACCACTACCATCATTGCCACCATCATCAGATCGGCATATACTACTCTTACCTAAAGACGAATCCTCCTAATCTGACGCAACCTAGTTCAGCACGTTGCCCTTGCTGCCAAAACCCACTCCACCATCAGCTGCAGCATTCCTTTTACAAACCCTCTAGCCATCCTTGAGGGGCATTTGCTCACCTCTGACGTTCTCCCTCTTGCTGCCACCCTGCTGCAGATCAAGCCTGGCAGCACCTGCAAAGGAAGAGCATGCGTCCACACATAGTGAAGGACCTGCAGCACGACTTTTGTAGCACTGCAAGGCCGCCAGCAACACTTTGATTTTGCATAGAGTCGAAGGAGGTCTGTTGTAACCCCCACGTCAAAACCTTTATAGGAGCATTAGCAACGATTTTTTGTTTTGCACAGAGTCAATGAGGTCTATTTTATCCCGTCACATCAAAATCTTTACAGGAGCACCAGCGATACTACTTCGTTGTTTACATGTACGCACACACACGTACGAGCACGCACACACACGCACGTACACACACGCACGTACACACACGCACGCACACATGCGCACGCACCCACATGTACGCGCGCACACACACATACCCGCACACACACACACACACACACACGTACGCGCACGCACGCACGTAAGCTCACACACGTACGCACGCACACACACACACGTACAAGTGCACAACGCAGGCACACACGTACGTACACAACCGTATACACACGCACACTTATACAACGCACGCACACACATATGCGCACGCACAAACACACATGTGCACGCACACACACGCACGTACGCGCACGCACGCACACATGCGCGTGCAGCTCGAAGAGCTAAAGGCCCTCGCATAGGTGGCATTGGGGTTTATAAACTGGTTTTTCAAACCTCGCGTACGTTAGACAGTCCAAGATGTCTGTCTTTACCCCCACGTCAAAACCCTAGAAGGTGCATGGTGCAAACCACTTCACTCACTCCCACAGGCAATTTCGACAAAAGGTGTAACAGGCCAACTTTGTGGTCTCGTCAACATTAGCAAACAAAGCCAACATACACTTGATTCTTGATTGCATGGCCCATACCCTTAACAGGAACCATCCAGCCCAGTCTGTGTTAGAAAAAAATAATACAAACTGACTGGCCGTTATCTTTGTTCATTTCATATCACAACCATCACAGGCCCTTTCTTTCTTCACACTTATCCTCACATGCAAACACCCTCCTCAGCTGCCCTTCATTTCAGAGTGGTCTGTGTACCTCATTCTTGCACCCTGTATACACACACGCTAACACGCACATACAAGCTAACCCACACCCACACCTACCCACTCATTCATTCACACATCAGACAACACACCACGGTGAACAAGGACCCTCACCTCCAACCCTTTCCCCGGCTGGCCCTCTCTCGAGGTCGGTCTGTGCATCTGCCTGGTCCTGGTGCCGGCCTAATCTTCTCCCATGTGCGGGCGACCCTTCTACCGCACCACCCAGGTGCTGAGGCAGAAGCTCTTGCACGGTGCTAGGCCTGCAAGGAGCAGGGACAAGCAAGCCGACATTTCTTCGTGAAACATCCTGATGAGCTGTGAATCTGCGGTCATCCTGCAAGGACCAAGGTGCGATTCCGAAAGATGATGCACGAATCATAGCAACTTTTGAAACATTTGGGGCGTGCTACACAGTACGCAGTTTTGGGCGTGCGTGCTACACAGTACGCAGTTTCCTTAAAACACAGGGGAATGCCTACAAACAGGGGTCGATCAGCTGACAGGAATGTTCTGTACGATCAAAACATTTGGCACAGGCAGTGCACCCCATGCCTTCTAACACTTAAAGTGCAGTTGTATGTTGTATGGGCAGAGTACGTGGAGGTGGGGAGTGAGGGGATATGAGAAAGAAATATAAAGAAAGAGATAAACAGGTATATATGTAGGAAATAATTTATGTAGAGATTAAATTATGTATATAGAGGGTACATACATAGAGGGATGATGAGAAATTAGCTAAAGAGATACACACATATATAGAGAGTATAGTATATACATAGAGGGATAGAGAGTACCAGTTTCAAAACTACACTTTAAACTTAGCTTGAATGTGCAAATTTACCTCCATTTGGGATTTACTGTAAGATATTTTCTGCTGTCATTGCAAGTCACTGAAACATGCAAAAAGGAAACAGCATAGCATGTACATCAGTCCTACTATTTATGGTACACAATCTGCACAAGCACTAGCCTTCCTTCCCACCCATACCCACACTCATACACTCATCATTATGAATTCTCTGCCTGTGCCTGCAAAAGGACCTGGCCTACGTGTCTGGGACCCACAAACACATACACACCGCTTTGACAGGATCTCGCCCACAGCGCTATAGCGGTGGTGTGTTGGCCTGTCGCCCATGTTGCTTGACTGGTGGGAGCTGAGTCCGTGAGCATTGCTTTGGCGACGGGAACGAAGGCCCTGCTGCTGGTGGCTGTGACGCTGAGATAGAACACCTGTGTGCACAGATGCACAGATGCACACACAAACACACGTACGTGCGTAAAGGTACATGCACGCGCGGGTGTGTGTGTGTGTGTGGTGGCTGTGACGCTGAGATAGCACACCTGTGTCTATGAGATAGCACACCTGTGCGGTGCAGAGCGTGCGATTGTGTGGGCACCATGATAATGCATGAGCAAGCACACACACAAAGAGCACAGATTGGCAACCTTCGATCAGCTTTTTGGAGCCGCAACCTGGGGCTGTCTGCTGCACACTGCCCCTTCCCGCATGAAACCTCCTGCAGAACCTTAATAACTTTGCAGGCTGGCTCAGCATGACACCTGACACAATACGTGCAACACGGCTAGAGCATACCACATGACATGGCTAGCATAGCAGAACACACAACACATGACATAGGCTAGCATAGCATAGGCCACATAACACAACTATACTGCAGGCTAGCATAGAACACATTTAAGCTAGGCAATCTGACAAACGCCCGCACATGACAAATTGACAAATTGACAATTATCTCATTCCCTACTAGACGCACTACTAGACGCACTACTTGATGCACTTCTACTGATGCACTCTGATGATGCACTACTGATGATGCACTACTACTCGACGCACAACTAGACGCACTACTTGATGCACTTCCCTACTAGACGCACTACTTGATGCATTTAGGTTGTAAAACTTTGGATGGATCTTGTTGTAAGGTTGTACAGGCAACACACATGTGTACAAACTCACAGACAAACATAATTCAGGGTTTCAGGTTTTGGGTCAGGTTCCATGCTGCATGCCAGACTTTGCCTTCCTGTGCACATATGGCCCCTGGCTGCACCCTGAAGGGAAAGAAAACCAGACTTTGTCTTTCTGTGCACTTATGGCCTGCTGCACCCCCCCTACCTGCAGGGGCTGGCACTCTGTCTGCAGCCCCAGATCTGATGGCAGAGCCAGGTGCTTGCCGTAAGTGCGCCTCCTGTGTGAAGCAACATCATAGGGACGTGATGTCAGGGTATACTCTATCCCTCTCTCTCTCTCTCTCTCTCTCTCTCTCTCTCTCTCT
>Ga0307948_1000563_pt1:0-12500 | contig 25378 bp, 25 predicted proteins | sample OrgLakmetagen280_FD_201824 | JGI IMG/M metagenome (GOLD analysis project Ga0307948, IMG submission 201824) | Saline water microbial communities from Organic Lake, Antarctica - #280 | ecosystem: Environmental > Aquatic > Non-marine Saline and Alkaline > Saline | place: Antarctica: Organic...
GTGCGTGCGTGTGTGCGTGCGTGCGTGTGTGCGTGCGTGCGTTTGTGCGTGCGTTTGTGCGTGCGTTTGTGCGTTTGTGCGTGCGTGCGTGCGTGCGTGCGTGCGTGCGTTTGTGCGTGCGTGCGTGCGTGCGTGCGTGCGTGCGTGCGTGCGTGCGTGTGTGTGTGTGTGTGTGTGTGTGTGTGTGTCACTATACCTTAACACTTCACGCGTTTTGTGGGTTTCCAGCTCCACGGTAGGCAAAACAAAAGTCTCACAATTTGACATGGATCTCGATTATGTTTAATGGTAGTATAGTAATTGTTCTTCGACGTCACGTGATATTCATCACTGCGAAGGCGTATGACAATTGATACAAGGTCTTCTACCAGTCTATTTGAGACCAGGAAACTGGAAGACATCTCACTTGCGAAGGCGTATGACAATTGATAGTGAAGGAATGCGAAGGCATAGTCTTTCAAGACACGCCAGCGGCTGGAACAGAACAGTAATTAAAAGGACTGTCGGCTGGAAACCGAAGTTAATAAGGACTGGGACATACCCCGTGCCCCGTGTGCTGACACAGCAGTGCCACGTTTTGCGGCCGGCAAGATCACAAGAGGACTTTAGTGATCATCTGGTTGGTTGCAGCTGGTGTGGCATGGATCAGCCAGAGAGAAGAAAAATAACGCAGCGTGACCACCACCAAAAGACAAGAAAAATGGTGTTTTTCTATGTCCTGCCACACACATCTCCGACCTGAAGAATAGAAAGAGGAACGGCTTAACATTGGGGATCAGGTGCCACCTGTGGTTGGGAGGTAAGATAAACAGGTGATTGAGAAGCTTGCACGTGCACCAGGAGCATTGCTCTGACGTTTTTCAAGGCTGTGCTTTGTGTCGTGACTGGTTTGGCATGTAACAAGCGGAACTCACTTAGAGTGCTGTGGCGTTGTCGGATCAAATTACCGTCGCTGCCAAGTACAGAAATTAGCACATCAGCTAACAATAGCCGTCTTACTGATATTATGGGGCGCCTTGCTTCAGACTAAGAAAAGCCTGCAAGGTGGAAAAGCCATTCAGCAGAGGAGCGAGTTCTTTGCATCGCTGTGGTCTCTAATGCTTCGACGAGTTCTGTATATCCACGCCTGTGCGATCTCTTAAAGAACAACTACGCAGGCAGTGAAAACCACTCCCCACATTGTCTAAGAAAAAGAAAACCATTTTGGTACCGAGTACGTAAATCTCCTTTACCAGCAGACAAGAAAGGCCCAGTCAGAAAGGTTTAACAGAGTGTGAGCGCTCTGCACATACTCGTGCGTGTGTCTCACTCTGCGTGCTAGTGCTACTCATCTTTGGCTGGCTGCCAAACCGCTGTCCCTTCCCGAAGCTGGGACCGTTTACTCAGACATTTGCGGTCTCATTGTGCTGCACGTTAATATGACTAGGCAAATAAATAGAGCCTTAATAAATAGATCCATTTCACTGTACAGGGTCTTTTGAGGATCCCCTTTAATAGTACCTCTTAATTAAGAGGTACTATTAAGTGAAGTGAAGTAAAATGCTCATATGTTGTAAAATAAAAGAAAAGACTCTGCTGGTAGTGATCACACAGCCAGCATGATAAAGGGAGGAGGGGGCTACGGAAGTACCCGACCCAGACAACCCCCCGCCACTGCGCAAGCACACGGAATAAACAAATAAATGTGGGTCTCAGGGGGGTTGTGTGCCATGGCCAGATTTATACCTTGCCTGTTGTTGTTTCGGTTGTATTGCAGTGCATTATCTTGTTTGAGTGTAGATGCATGTCTGATGGAGTGTTCATTTAGATTGTGTGTCAGGTTTTCAATCTTATGATGGCAATCCAGATTAAGGTCTGCCAGAGGTTTGTCTAAATGGTCTCTGTAAATAGTCCCCATAACTCCAACGAGGATCACGTGGAGCTTGACTTCCCTATATCCTTGTCTGTTAAGCAAGGTTGGCAATAAGCACGCTGTGCTGTGCTTTCACCTGTTGAAATTGAGGATCAGCAGGCCTAGTGTCATCACAGAATTTAAACTCGATCAGGTGAACCTCCCACTGGTTTGGATTCAGCTTCTTGTCTTTAGCAAGCCGCTGAAATTCAAAGTGCAGGTGGTTCTATCTTACTCGAGAAGAGCATTCAGTACTAGGTAAAAATAAGATAGCGCTGGGACCTGGGACGAAAAGAGGCTTTCAAAGCATGTGCTGTTAGGATGGGTAGCACCCAATAATAGGGTATTGTTTTGTTGGCAGAGTTTTTCAGATCTAGGCCCTGTTCTGCCAGATTATCTGCACTGCCTATGTCAGTGTAGGCAATTTGGTTGGCACCGCATTGTCCTTTTTGTAGGGATTGGACTACACTTGCCATATAATGACAGTTTATGTAATCATATTCCTCATTTTAGTGTGTCGGCAACCACAGAGTATGTAAAGCGCACTGTCAGTTGTGCACTGACAGATGGGGCAGTTTGCATTGGGGGAACAGCCGTATCAGAAGACATATGGTCAATTGGTTACTAAGTTTATAAGGCAAGGAATCAATTTTTTTTCCATTTTTTTGATGGAGTTGGTTCTAGGCTCTTTGAGTTTCCGCTCAGACTCTTTAGGGCATCGGATGCCCTAAAGGCATATATAGCGATGCAACCTTTCTTAACCCTTGAAAAAAAGGAAATTAATGAGGCTGGCATGTTCAGCTTGTTGAACAAGGCACACAGAAATTCTCAACTGGCCGCTTGTCACACGATAATCACTGCCAATAATGATCGGGCATGACAGTGTGCGTGCAGACCTTTACTCCAAGGCTGTGCAATGGATTCTTTGTTTTACGGTCCTGTAAGTTCTAGTGCCTGCCGTTCCAAGCAGGATGGTGTGTAGGGTTTTGCAGTGCCCTTGTAAGTAAGGCAAAAGCAGCCTTTCTTGTGCCTTTTCTGCTTTGTTGGGTAGGAGAAGTGTTCTATACAGTACTTTATATTGGTTAGTAAGTTACAAGAGGTGCCGGGAGACTGGACTTGACAGAGCAAATAATTGGAGACGAGTACTGACGAGTACTGACGACAGAGAGAACAAGGACCTGGTGGTAGGGGCCACTAGTAGCTTACCAGAGAGTGAGAGTGGCTAAATTTTGTAGAGCTCCTAGGTTCAGGCTGGAATGCATGGCTGACAAAGCAACGGAATTTCATTAGTCGCTCTTGTTTTGGTGGGACACGGGCTAGTGCAAGTCCTAATTTCGGTCTTTTCCATAATGCACGCTGATCTTTATCAACACAGTTTTATTTGCATGAACCGAAGAGGGGCCAATGCCCATCCCAGAGGGCAAGAGGTAAAAGCTCGCTCCATCAGTCTACCCTGCCTGCTTCCTGTGCTTATTGACACTTGGGGTGTTCAGGTCATAACCCCCTTCCACACTGATTGGATCCAGCTTGAGCAGAGCCACTCTCCTCGCCAACTAAGGAACAGGAGGCACCTACAACTGACCATTGAAAAAAAGGGGAACATGCGAAAGGGTAACAGGCGACCATGCTTCTGTCTTCTCATGGCCCGGGTATCAAAGCAGTTCCGTAGGCTCACACTCCCAAAGAACGAAGCTTCCCCAAGCATAGAACCTCAGGCACATTCCACTAGGTGACCTGCAGGTCTGAGGCACTGAAGGGATGTTTATCACCCCTTACCAGTGCCTGCATACCTTCTCTATAGCTGGGGTATCGAAGCTGTTGCAGCAGCTCCTGCTTCAATTTTCTATTTGACACCCGCTTTTCTTCCATGCCCTCTGCTCGACTTTTTGGGACTTTGGACAGATCAGAGAAGGAGCCTTCTGAAGCAGCTGCGGTGAGCGATGGGCGCTGCTGATTTTCTTGGACCATTCCCTCGACGCCAGAAAAATCTTGAATGGATGATATCCCACGGCTTTGCAAGAGATTCTGTGTGAAGGCGACCACCTATGTGTGTGTGAGAGTGTATTTTAGACGACCAGGCAGCAAATTATAATTTTGTACATCTGTACATCATGCAAGCGTTATGCCGTACGAGCAAATCTGGGAAATTAAGCAAACTGCACATGTACTTGGTAGCATGTTTGCCGTATTAGAAACTCTCAGGAAACCCCAAGACCCCTCAAGACCCAGTAATTCCTATTTGTTTCTTTTTAATAAGCTCCCAATGACTGTAGGCGTGCTTGTACAAAAATACGCACAAACTCACACACACCTCGCTCCGAGGAGCAGGATCATCGTCAACCACGTTTGTGACGTTGGCTGCACCCTGCAAAGGCGTTGGTCCCGTATACGCAGCGGGTGCATTAAGTTGGGGAAGGACAATGCTGCCGTTACCATTGCGTGCTTCATTAGGCATAGGATTTGCATCCAGGAGCATGCCAGTCTGCTTGTTGCTGGGCTGCACACACTGCTCCATGCTTGCCACCACAGCAGAGCAGATGTCACTGACATGGCACCTGCGCAACAGCATATAATATATAATGCATGGGCGGGAGTTTCAAAGGAGCACCGTTGTCCTATAACATTGTAAAGCAGTTAGATCGGTTAGGCCATGACCAGTTATCTATGGCCCATAGCTTCCAATTAGTTAATGACCACTTACCCGTAGTATCAATCATGCAATATAGTTTATTGGTTTGCAATATCACGGAAGGTCAAGTCTCTGGAGGCAAAGGTAAAACACGTCGACCCAAAGTCCAATGACGCAAACTCACAACAACAAAAAGTAGGCCAGATCTTCACCTTGCCGTAAATTTCTGCCTTCCCCTCCTCTGCTGGTTACTACCACCACCCTCCTGCAGGCCATCCATAAGCTTTTGGCGCTTCATGCTTTCCAGTACACTTCTGTCTGGCCCGTATATACCACCTGTGTTAGTTAGTGTGCTGTTCAACAATAAGAGGACGTAATATGAGCACTCATAGCCAAGAGCTTTAAAGCAGTGAGGGGGAGGGACTAAAAGAGCTTAAAAGCAATGCTTACAAGGGTTGCCAGTCAGTCACAATTAACTTGAGAGAAGCTGGGAAAAAAGAAACCGTTCGAAATTGAGACCATCCGTGATAGTAAGGAGAAGAAACAGTTCACCCTTTTTTGCTGCGAGGAACAATACCTGCATTTGCTTTCCAATCTCACGTGCCGAGCAGTGCAGCACACCCAGACTAAAACGTGCGAGCCATGATAGAATGTACAGCCTTAATTGAGGAGGGAGCGACCTTTCCTACATGCGTAAAACACACCCTACCAGCTGCTTGAAACTTGCGACTCTTAGGAATTGTGCCTGAGCACGTACCCGAGGCTTCAGGGCATCTGCCCTTTGGCAAATGACAAGCAGGTGCTTTGTTTCAAGTGACGTACAAGCGGTTAAATTGTCCTGGCACCTTCTATCGAGTCTGTTAAAAATGCCTCCCAATACCATAGCATCCAACCTTGATTGCCGGGCACTCATCATGATGATGTGAGCCACTAGCGGCAAATTTTAGAGTTAGACTTGTTTCCATGCTCCTAGCCTTTCCACCACCCTGAACGCACCCAAACGAAAGATGTGCAGAGGCCAAGGCGTTGGCTGAGCGGCCGCCGCTGCTGTAGCCCATGCAACTTCGTGCTCACGGCGCACAAACCCACGCGATGACAGGCTACGGCACTCCGAACTGCACGCGTGCATTAAAGCACACGCTCACACACAAAAAACTGCGCTGGCGCTGATGATACACCTGCTGCATCTTGAAACGTAGCTCTTTTCACTGCAGAATGAGGCTGCGAGCGGACATCGGACTTGCGTTATGGGTGTGTGAAGCACTGTAATCACAGCAAACGGCAAATTCATCTCAATAGGATAAGGATCTGATAGGTTAAGGAACCCGTGCCTTTATTTCAACTTGAATCACCTTACGTCAAGTGGATCACCTTACGTCAAGCACTCCTACGTCAAGTGGAGCACCTTACGTCCAGGTGATCACCTACTTACCTCTCATCCACCCAATCGCCATTGTAGTCCCCGTACACGCCTGTGCTGCTCAAATAGCCGACCCAATCCAGATGGCCACTCATATTGCTAAGGGCTTTTACCTGTGCCGCCAAAACCTGTGCAGGCATACATCACAGCGCAAGCAGCCTCATTGAAACTGTGGCCAAAAGGGGAAATGCAGTGTTGGAATGGGCGCACGCAAACACACACACACACACACACACACACGCACACACACATGCACCTGTTGAGCGCGCACAAGTGCTGTACAAGAGGTATATGCCTATGCCTTAAGATATTGTGTCGTGCAGATGTATAGCTAGCCAGATGGAGCCGTACATACATGGCAAATGACCGTATATCCTGACAAATCTCTGCTAGAAGGACTTGAGGATTGCGGACCATATACAGGCCCAAATCTACACTCACAGGGTCGTACATAGGTAGGGCAATGGGTGGGAGGCTGCTCAGCACGTGGCTGCTGGTAGACAGTGGGTCGAGCAGCTCTTCACTGCAATGGATGGGAGCAATTTGAACAAGCGCTTTCTTCTCAGGGGAAAGGCCGGCTGAAACAAGTTGTCAAGGACTGCACACAGAAGTAAGCTGCTCAATTAGGGGCAGCAGACCCCGCTTCAAGAGGAACGGCGCTGATAGCTCTACGGGGTCCTGTTTCTCTTGCGATCAATGGACCTTTGGCCACGTGCGCAATAACACAGACCTACTACAACATAGACCTACGTACCTGATGTGGCCGGGTTGCTTGCAGGGATCAAACTGTACTAAGTTCCACGGCTTTCTGCCTTGGAGCTTTGCAATTGACGCCTCGTTTCGGTATGTGCCCGTCACGTGCCTGACATTGCCAATTGGTCGCTGGTATAAGTCTGGTGTTTAATTCATTGTGATATGTCCAAACAGCACATCCAAGCAATGTAACAGTCAGTAACTGAACAGAACCTTTACATAAGGGCATTAGAGCAGCAAGCATGTGAGGTACACAAAACACATAGATGCACACGTGAAAACATACACACGCACAAAACACACATACAAACATATACACACTCACACACACGTACACACGTACACACACTTACAGACACGTGAACACACACACATACACACAGACACGCACACACTCATATACACAGACACACACACACATATACACACACATACGCTTACACACAAACACACACACACACACATAAAGAAGCATGCAAATACACGAACACAACTGCACACACGCATAGGCAAACACACACAACACACACTCACACTCACACACTCACACACTCACACACACGCGCACGCGCACGCGCACGCGCACGCGCACGCGCACGCGCACGCGCACGCGCACGCGCACGCGCACGCGCACGCGCACGCGCACGCGCACGCACACGCACACGCACACGCACACGCACACGCACACGCACACGCACACGCACACGCACACGCACACGCACACGCACACGCACACGCACACGCACACGCACACGCACACGCACACGCACACACACACACACACACACACACACACTCACACACACACACATTATACACATTAACGTACAACTAAACACACCTCGTGTACTGGCTTTTCAGCTGCTTCAGGTCCTGCTTCCAAGGAGGAGGTCTCATTTGCTGCAGAGGTGCCCTAAGAAAGAGAGGAGCACCCATTAGTGAGAGGCAAAGCATCAAGCAAGTGTCACAGAAAGCACACGCGTACCGTTACTTTCTTGAAAAAGCCACTGAGTTTGTTGGGCATTACTAATAAAATAAATGCGCACTGAATAGGTACCCAAATTTCCTGAAAGAAGATTTATCCAAATTTCCTGAAAGGAGATTTGAGTTTGTCGGGTGGGCACCAGAATTCGGTTGGGCGTGTTAAGGTTCCGAATTGCGCCACGACGCCTGCATGGTTTCGCATAATATTTACTTGGATGATTCAGAAAATAGTCCGTTCTATTGCTTCGCTTTATTTGGGAGCCAATGGTGGTGCTGGTTCTGAGGGGTGCGAGGGGGAGCATTCGGAGGCAACGCGGTTGAATTGGCATTATGAGTCAAAACTCCCTGCATAAATCCTGCATAAATCCTATTGCGGTACGCTGCGTTGAGAGGAGCTGCCAAATCACTGAGTTACAGAGCGCAGGTGCAGCATAAGATTTACTTGGATAATTGAAACCTTTATCTCTCATCGCAGCGCACGCTGATCCGGCGCCAATGAGGTTGCAGGGTCCGGAGTGAGCATTCGAAGGCAACGCAGCTGCATTGGCATCGGCAGTTTGCATCAAAATTCCTGCATAATTCTTATTGCCATGCGCTTCTCCCGTGCTCTGGAATCAGCGTTGAGAGGAGCTGCGCAAATGCAAAAAAGAGCACACACCCACACCCCAAAAGGATTGAAATTTGGGCGGCGAAGCCCTTCCAGTTTCACCTATGCAATGATGAGGAAATAGCGGTTTGATATCGTCACACTTATCGACGGAGCGTGTAAACGTATGTAATATTCGAGTAGCCAATGGCAGATCCAAGGAAACCGATTTCCATAGTATGACTAGCAGCCCATTCAAAATAATAACAGGTTCGGGTACTTTGCTTGTTCGCATGCTCTTATTTTTTTAAATGGATTCCTGACATACCGTTTACTACACTGCAAGTAGCAGCAGGCCCCGCAGGTGGACAGCCTTCCTTGGAACCGTTCATGATAGTGGTCGTGTTTTTATTCACCAGGTTCTATTCCGGCTCGGCTCCAACGAATGTAGGAAGGGAAATTACACAAGGCCAACCATCCAGACTCAAAAACACTGCCCAACAAACTGAGCGGCCGGAGAAAGCTGCCCGAAAAACTGAGACACTGAACTGGCTAAAAGAGCCTTATTAGGAGAGAAACAAGAAAGTTGGCAGCTGGGCCGTTGACACCCATACCTGCCAACAAAAACAGCAAGAGCGTTGACAGCAAGCCAAAGAGAGGAGAAAACTAAACCTAAGCTCTGACTAAAAACCAGGTGTAATAAAGATAACTCCTACAGCGTAGCAGGGTAGCTGCCCTGAAAGCCTAGTGGCCCGTGGTCAGGCCAGACTCTTCAGGGTCGCGGGTTCGAATCCGCCTGGTAGCGTGAGTACTTCGTTGTCCGACAGCTCCGTCTCCATTTCCTTAATCCTTGCTTGAGGTGTTGTCACCCCTGCGTAGTTTTTCTTTTCTTTTCTTTCTACAGCACAAGCTGTGACAGTTCTAACTGACGTTCGATTGCACACACCTCCAAGAACGTGAGTACTTCGGCAGCAGGCTGCAGAGTACCTTGCAGTTTGTTCATGGTAATGGTCGTGTTTTCATTCAGCAATCAGGGAGAGGGTGTTGTTCTTTGTAGATGCCGTTAAGGTTGTATCGTCCATCTCCCATCAGCTGATTACTAAAACGAATACCCTGTCTCAAGCATTCAGGCTTCCATGTTGACCGATGTCTTTCATTGAAAACCTAGTAATCTTGATTTGTCTGCCCCGTCGATAGGGATGGAACAGAGTGTCACGACGAATCATGGTACCACTGATTTTGCATGACAAAAGCGGCTTATTTAAATCGTCGTTGTCGTCAAATTTTGTTGTCAAACAATCGATCAATACATATCCGTACGGTACCGTAACAAATGCGAGGATTCAAAGACCAAAAATAACAACCCTTAATGCAAGCCTTGCGACGGGGTATTACACAATGTAAGCCGATGCGATGTCTATTTGTCCCTTTCCTGATTGAGCAAGCAAGGCGTTTTGCGTGCATAAACAAAGACAAAAGCAAATAGAACCATGCGTTGAAAGTCGAAGAAAGGTGAAACTCATGTTTATTTTGGGGCAAAAGTATTTGGGGTGTTTCAAACAAGAATCGTAGGACCTCTGGAACCTGTTGTTTTGCACCAATACAAACTCCACGAGGCATATCCAATTCAATTGTTTAGATTGGCCACGACACACCGCGAGGAGGTAGAGCAATCGTGGTACGCGGTGATATAAGTACAGTACAGTTTGTATAAGCGATAGTGCAGTATAAAAATTTCATATTGAACAAGTGCTTTACTTAATTTCGACCATGCTGCTGTGCTGGAACATGGCTGCTGCTAGGACTCAGGGCCAGACCCATTCGCACTAAATCCCTGGCTGCTAATTTTAATGATGAAGCTCTCCTCCATGCAGCAGTTCTAAGAGTCTGCAGGAAAAGATAGGGTGAAATAAAAATTAGTTGGCGATGCCTGCTATAAGGAGAGAGGGAAATATCCTTGAAGTGTACTTCTGTACGCACAAGAGCGCAACAAAGGGGTCGGATCAAATGAAGGCCGGCTCAGACATATGCGTCTTTTCACAAGCCTGTTTTTCTTAGAGGTAGGGGCTGGTGACCGCTTGGATACCTGCACCCAGGAGCACGACGTAACTGTAAAACGAGGTACATTAATCCTCCTTATGCATTCGTACGCTAACTTTAAAATTTCAGCTGAAATATCACTTGATACTTCAGTGCAAATGTCGCTCGTTCATTTTAAGCAGGTTTAACAGGATGTAGCCGTTTTTGGGGCGGAGCCCCCCGGGGCGTAGTCCCTTTATGTTCACTGCAGTCAACACTGCGCTCTCAGAGAGTCAACACTGAAAGAATAGAGCATTGAGCCAGCCAGGCAACCTTACAGTGCAAAATTTGTTTGAAAAAAGCCAATTTTGCGCTGATTCCGGAACACCCCGGTCAAACCCCCCTCCACGCGCGATCCCGTCGGGGTCACGTGTCACTGTTCCCCCCGAGATGCAATTGGGTGTATTTTTCATAGAAGGGCTCCGCCAGCCCAAATTTCGACATGCAAAACATTTTGCCTTTTTGTGTGTTTGTTTCCGTTCCTACAAGGCGGAAACAGACTGACCACGCTGTCAAGAAGTGTATTCTGATGATGAATGCATTGTCAATTTCACACAATATAGCGATATCATGTAGATCAGACAGGTCAATGCTTAAGGCGCAATAGCCAACATCTTGCATGTTCTGATTGTCTGCAACTGATAGTGAAGCCAATAAAAGTGTGCACGTCCTATCAGGTCCAGCAATATGAACATGCTTGCGATCCTTTAAGAAAGCTGCACACGTTTCAGTGCTGGAAGTAGTAGCATGTCAAGTGCTTCTTATGTGAATCTACAGTCTGCCAATGACATTCAGTACTAGCATGCTCTGAAAGAAAGAGACACAACATCTTAAGGTTAAATAACTGTTCTTTAAATGTTGCTGCAACGCATGTGCATGGAACATATGCTATTATTTTGTTGTGCGAAGAGTGCATCTTGAGTTACGTAACAAATGTGAGTCTCCTAGCCTTCTTGCAGCATGCATGCTGCCTTGCAAGCCCTACCCTAATAGAGCCCCACCCTAATGGAGCCCCATTGTATTGCTCCAATATGTGACATGCATTCTACCTTGCAATGCAACATCATGTGGATTGCGTACACCCCTCTGGAAAGCTTGCAGCAGATGCAGGAAGCAGGCCACCGCTTCCTCCTTCGAGTTGTTTGTAGCCACCATGCATGCTGTCTGCCTGATAATATACCGGAATGTGTGTCTTCAAGTCCTGTCATGACAGCAGAGTGCTGGAAGATGCACGCCATGTGCCAAGTGACCTTGCAGCTTGCAGTCAAATCTGTCCTGTTTGAGCTCTCAACAAGCAGACAATCCAGAGTGCGTAACTACGTACATTGACAGTTTATAACAGCGGCATAAAACTGCATCAAAAAGTGGCCGGCCAACAATCCCTCCTCGTCGGTCTCCATGCAGCCACAGAAAATGTCGGGGCATGATAACTGCACAATTCCTGAACGGAATTAAGTAATTTGAAACGGTAAATACTGCATTTTGACGCCGTCACAACGCGCCACTTTGCAGCCCTTCTCGTCGTCAAAAATCTGGTTTTCACATCTCGCCGCGAAACTCGGCACACTCATTTTAAGGTTCGCCCGTTTTAATCATAATCTTACGCGGAACGGGCGCCTGGCCGCGGAGCTATTCAGGCCCAAAGTGTGTTACAACCGATTCGGTTAACCCCCCCCCCCCCAGCACAAATCTCTTTTCAGAAATTTGGGTATATATTTGGAATGTTTCCCATCATATTCTTAGCCCTTCTTCTGCAGTGGTGTCGTTGAGTGTGGTAGAAGGCCTACCGATCCCATCACGCTAACACTCTTGCAGCAGCAGAGCAGAGACGGCAGCAGCTTCACAGCACTCGAGAGGACAGGTGAGCCAGGGCCCGGGAGAGGACCTGCGTCCAGCACTTGGCACAGTGGAGCAACAGTCTCCGTTTGGCAATGCCACTCAGCAGGCACAGGAAGCAGCATCCCAGCCAGAGGTGGTGGCTTTGAACAACTGTATGGAGCTCAGGCGCAAGGGAGGGGGGGTGCAGGGGGGGCGCAAGCCCCCTTGAATTGTTAACCCATTGCAATGCCCAACGCAAAGCTGGTTGCAAAGACCAGAATGGTTGCACAGGAGCAGTTTAGAAGTAATGCAGCCCCCCTGAATTGCTCGCTGCACAAGA
>Ga0307948_1000563_pt1:17500-25378 | contig 25378 bp, 25 predicted proteins | sample OrgLakmetagen280_FD_201824 | JGI IMG/M metagenome (GOLD analysis project Ga0307948, IMG submission 201824) | Saline water microbial communities from Organic Lake, Antarctica - #280 | ecosystem: Environmental > Aquatic > Non-marine Saline and Alkaline > Saline | place: Antarctica...
TTGTTTTGAGCTAATGGGCTTTAGGTTGTGCAAATCGCTGATTTGGTTGCACACACACACACACACACACACACACATACACACACACACAATCTAAATACCTCAGTCTAATTGACGCCTATGGCACTTTTTAAAGTGTCGGCTATAAGAGCGATTTTGAAACGTCAGTTTGTCGTCAAAGTAGACTGCAAGGCGTTTTTGCAGCTGTTGACCAACAAGTTTTTGGTCTATTTAAAGGTGACCATACCACCGTCTTTTTTGTATGAATCGTGGTTGGAACTTGGCGAACGGCGACTCAGGAATTATGCGACCAGTAAGGTGTGCAGGAAATTTTCCATTTCAGCTGATCAGGTTCAAAGTATGATTGATGGATGGCCACACACGTTTTTCCCGCATTCCTTTGGCTTTGCAGGTTCACCCTGGGCTTCCACTACAAAGGAATCCCCTACCTCGAGCCAGGGTTTGCCACCATTGTGCCTTTGACGTCTGAGACGCAGCAGCAGCGGCAGCAAGACTGCGCCCAAAAAGTAACAGGGCCTCAGCGACAGGCCAAACAGCAGGGGCTTGTCGATGGTGGTGTAAACAAGATAATAGCGGAAGCTCAGGGTGCAAAAAGAGATCAGCCAGCAGAAGCCAAGGACAAGCCAGTCATCAGCATGGGAGCATCAGCTCATTCTTCGCCTGAGCAGCAGTCTGCAGCCTCAAACAAGCATGGCAGCAAGTATGCTGCTGAGCCCTCTTTGTCGTCATCCGTATTTGGGCATGCATTTCAGCTCGTGACCTCCCTTTTTGCCTTTGTTTTTGCAAAGTACGAGCCAGAGGTCTCTGTGATACAGGGTGAGTGTGCTGCGAATGAAAGGGGTTTTTAACATCCATACTAACTGACGCAGTCAAGCTGATACGTCAAACAAGCCAGGAGCACTTTGGCTCCTATTCAATCTTTTTGATCTGGAACACAGCTTTATGGTTTTGCATGGGTTGACCCGTGCAGTGTTTCTAGTGTGTGTGTGTGTGTGTGTGTGTGTGTGAATGTGCCTGGATTGCTGCATGTTGCGGTGATTTAGTTGTGCCGTATTGTGCCTGATCTTATCTATCGCCAGTGAACTTGCTGTTTCAAATGAGCACATTCTCATACCCATCCCTGTTCTTCCTTTCTGCTGCAGGGCAGTGCCTGGGAATATATGGAGAGCCTTTGCAAGGCGTAGCTCATTTGATCAAGCGTGAGGAGTGGGAAGCAGTGCAACAAAGCGAGGGTGTGGGTAACCCAAAGTCAGGGTGAGCCTGTCTGTCCAAATAGTTTGCAACTGCATATATATGTGTACATAAATCAGCAAGGGGTTTTATTATACGGTGAAGAGAACCTTGAAAGAAGTCGGTGAAATTTCTGGCTGCTGATATCAAAATTTTGTGTGTGCCCGGGTATAATTGGTTATTGGTTGTACTTCCCGACTAATTTGGCCTTGTGTCTCCTTAAATTGTTTTGTGCCCTAACTGCAGGTATCAAGTAGTACAAGTCAAATGCTTGCATGACGGCGAATGGCTGACAGCAGAGACACTCACAGCTGTTCCCAGCTGCCTGGGACACCCTCTCAAAGTTCTGCCGTCCCAGCGCTACATCCGTATATTGCGGGAAGGTGCGCATGAAAAATGTAGGCATCTGCATTTGCAAAGGATGAAGCAACAGCTGTCCAACAGGCCTGAGTACATCCTTTTTCTTGAGACCAAACCCTCTGCGTCCAAATGAACCTTCAGCACACACGCACATGCACATATTCACAAACATATGCACACACGTACACACACACAACACATAACACACAGGTGCACGGTACCACTGCCTGGATGCCGCCTACTGCGCCAGGCTTGATGCCCAACCTAGTTACGACCTCTCACCTCGTGGAAAACGTATAGGGTCCTGGGTGATGTCAGGCATCCTTCTGTCGTGCACAATTTGGTTGGTGCCGCTGCTGGTGCTGCTGGCATTCTTCTCCAGGTAAATACTAGTATTTTGCTAATAAGAGCAAGAGCTGCCGCATGGTCCTCTTAGTGCTGGTACAGATCTCAAGCTTGTCGCAATTGGCCACAGCTTGGTAGACTTGCAATGTTGCCCATTGCCTCCCTTCCTTAAGATGTAAGGGGTTGCTGCAATTTGTGTTCAAGTCTTTGCGTGCCGTTATCTGTTTTCTTGACCCCTCTTGTTGGCTCGATTTGAAAAATGTTGCAACCATTGGCTAGAATATTGTAAAACCTTGGCTGCAGGATCAAGGCCATCATCATGTTATTTGTCACTCATCGCGTGGTGCCGTACGTAAAGACCAAACACCCTCGGACAACTGCTGTGACCAAGCAAATCACAAACCCTGTCAGCGTGCGCTTCATCGGGCTTGTTTCAATGTTCACACACGCCCTGCACGACTGGATCTTGGACCCGCTCCTAGGCTCTGGATATTGCTAGGATTATCTGCAGCAATCAACGTGAATTCTAAGCAGATGTCTTAGACGTGGCGGCTCTTGTCGCAGTCTGTTTTCCTTCCTCAATATCGTCAAAACTTTTGTCTATGCTGCGATATCCCCTCTCTGTTTCTTTTTAAAAGGCCCCGGTAAACGGCCATTTCTTGTCGCGGTTGCACCACAACGCTCGTCTCTGGATGTTAAATTGGCGAATCATATGAACGCCCCCCTTGGCGAATGATATGAACGCCTCCCCTTGGCGGTCAGACCCCAAGGAGATCATTCATGCAGATAAAATTGTGGGGTAAAAATATAGCCGAAACCAACCCACCGGGGCCCAATTGTTGAACATTTTTATATTAATAGAATAGAATATTTCCGGTCGTTTTGAATCACCATGACAGAATCCCCGGTAAGCTGTTCACCACTTCGCGCACACATACACACACATGCAGTCTATGGCAAATACACACACAAACAGACACACGCACACAGAAACAGGTACACAGGCACTCACACGCATGCACACACACGCATGCATGCACGCGCGCACACGCAAACACTCACGCGCACATACACACACACACACACACACACACACACAACACGCACACACAGACACACACACACACAGCAGCAGCAGCAGCAGCAGCAGCAATAGACAGTATGCGCAATTGCCCTGATGATGTACACACAAAAAGCACATGCACACAAAACGAAACACTCATTGTACACAAACACACACACACACACGCACACACGTACACACACACGTACACACGCACACCTGACATACATGCAATATGCATTTACATCAAAAACTGTTCGCAACATATGGACGAAATCACAAAAATGTGCAAGCGTGCACACACATACACACAAACACATACGTACACAATCTTTTAACCAGTGTTTTGCATGCTGCCAACTTTCTTGCGACACATTTGTGCTCATTCTTCCAACTTCAGGTTAGGTCAAGATCCCGATCTCCAGCTAGAAGCGACAGCAGGTAAGCGATCCATTGCTGATTGCTGGTCCTTCCACAGGCAAGATAAAAACCACATACCCTCCCTCCTTGGTACTTGGTGCCTAAGATTAAAACCCAAAGAGGGCAAAGCATCCACACAATTGTCCGCTCCTCTTCCCCTTCCGCTCAATTGATCAGCCTTCTTCTTTACCTGCTGCCATGGGTCAAAATTTTCAGGGATAGAGTCTCAGCCAGTCCCCCACGCCGGTCCTCCCGCCGCCGCTCACCCTCAGACAGTCCCCCACGCCGCTCCTCTCGACGCTCCCCCTCTCCCCCTCCCAGACGCCGTGTACCTTCTGACAGCCCCCCTCGCCGCTCAAGGCGGTCATACAGCCCTCCACCACGTGGGCGACGTGACAGGTGTGTAAGTAGCAGTCAGGCACGCAATCGCTGGTGACACAGCTTTATTAACTTATAAACAAAAAATAGAATGCCTACTGCTTCAGGTGGTGTATTTACCGCCTAGTTTTATTGGAGGGCCAGGGTTGCAAGTTTGCACACATTTTGGCAAGGACAAGAATGTTTAAGCGTTAAAATGTAGTGTGAGGGCGAGAATGAGGAAGGCTGCCTTATTGCCCATTGCACATTTAATTACCACTGTGTGATTTAAAAACGAGGACTCTGCTGTTGCCTTGATTTTAGCCCACAATTTTAGCCCACAATTGATTTTAGCCCACAAGCAGAGCCAAGCAACTACAGGGCCATTTACAACAACTGATCCCTTTGGATAATCCTTGAGTAAAGACGGCACTTAACATTCTGAACAGGGAGTACAGTTGATTTTGCATTATGCAGACACCCCTGAGCATTGTAATAGGTGTTGCAAGACTCTGGCTGTCGGCACATACGAATCAAATTGGAACATGCTGTGAACGCATGTCGGTGTAGTAGGGTTGTATTGATAATTAATAGTTAGTGTGAACCCTTAATGTCGTCCACTCAGTACTTTCTTATGCTTGACGCCTCACAGGTCACCCACAGGCGGAGCAATGTACGGTCTGCCCCCCGTCCGTCGGGAGCCCCCAAAGTACGGCCTACAGCTATTTGTTGCAGGCTTCAACTTCCTGTAAGTCATTTGCTAGGAAGCAGCCGGGGAACGCTTACCTGCTTTGTATTGAATTGCCCTCTTCTTGGGTCGGTTGCCCTTTCTATCTTCAATGCAAATGGAGAGAGTAGATGTCAAGGCTCATCTCTACTTGTCACATCCCACCCTGAGCAGCTTTGTGACCGCACCTCTTGGTCGCCCCACAGGAGTTCTGAGAGGGAAGTCGAGAGGCAGTTTCGCAAGTATGGGAATGTAACAGAGGTAAGGCCCTTTGTTCGTCGGCAACATTGTTGCAGGCTAATGCTGGTTTTGCAAGGTCCAGAAAGGTGGCAGCTTTGCAAGCCCCGACCAATTCTGAGTTTGAAGTGGAAATTAGGATGTGAGGCTGACCTTGACACGAGGCAAAGAACCGTGGCTGCGTGCTCTTCTTTGTACGTTTTTTGCTTTGAGCACGTCACTACTGTTGCTAGAGCACAATCATTTCATGTTCCTGCCGTTCCAATGCTGATGCACAAACACACATAAATTGCATGAGCTGCATGATGCATGCACACATGATGTTCAGCTTTCATCTCCGTGTTGTTCATCTGTATAGGTCCGTATTGTCCGCGATGCCATGGGCAAGTCCAAAGGATTTGGCTTTATTGCCATGGATGACCCTGAAGACGTGCAGAGGGTGAGCAACTGTGGAGTGCATTATGTGTCCGCTGATATTCTGGGTAGAGGAGGTTTGGTGTAGGGGGTGTGCGCAGCAGCACCCCCTCAGGCTTTCTACTGTCTTCCCTCCGCTGCCTATTGTGACAATTTCCAGCAGCTTTCACAGTCATAACTGCTCCCCTTCCAGTTGAACACACAAACAACTGAAGGGGTGAAAAACAGCAGAGAAAAGAAAAATGCTCACCATTCCTTTGTCCTTTCAATTTTGACCGCCCCTTTCCTTCATTGCAATCACCATTCTCGACCATTGTAAGCCCACTGCACTGGCAGGCACCCAATCAATAGAATGGAAAGGGATCTGACCATTAATGTGTGTGCACTGTCATTCGTTCACGTGCAAATGCACACCCACCTACTCTCCTGCAGGCCATAAGGCACATGCATGGCCGTGACTGGGAAGGCCGACGTCTCCAATGCGAGCTGTGCAAAAACCCCAAATAGAAGCTCTGAGGGATGCTTTTGAGGGGCCATGCAGCAAAGCAGTGTGTGGGACGCGCGTGTTCCTGTGGGAGATGCAAGGGAAGCTGCCGCCGGCCTGCTGCGGTTATAGAAGCCTTTCCTTTGTGGCGCCTACCTGCTGCAGGGTGGAGTTATGGGCTGCGTTTTGCTGCTAAATGCAGCTCCTTCCCACATGGTTTGCATGCTGGTCATCTGTTAGTCTGCTCAATCCTTTGAGTGTCTCCCTACTGATGATGGTCCCACTTTGTCCAGACGCTGTACTGTTTACGCGTAGTGGGTGTTATTGGGATGCCAAGGACATTCACAAACACTCTCTTCCTTTTAGTGTGATTGTACTCAGTGTGCGAACTCAAAACAGGGCTTGACGTATGCACGCAGGCTCTCCAGTCCCTATTTCAATCTGACACCCTTAAGGTTCCTCCCCGTACCTTGTACCATGTACCTCCTCCTTTTGTACCTTGTACCTGTACGGCTTTACAGCTCCACGCCTCCTCATGTACCAGCAGTTACCTGGCCGTGTTCACACAAGCTCTAGGTGCTCTGCCCGTTGCCTGTATCCTGCGCTGGTGCTGAAGGATGAGATACGGACTTGGGACCTCAGTAGCTCCGGAGGGACTAAGTCAAAAACATCAGAATATAGCTGTTTAAAAACGGCTTTAGCAGGGAATATCGTTCTGTCTAGCCAAACTGCGCGCCTTGTGCCAAGGGTAAGGTAAGGGTAAGGGGTTACACAGCTATATCCGCCAGCGAGGGCAGTTGAGCTAGATGCTGCAAGTATGTTTTCAGTAGGAGCGTTTGCAATATGTTGCTTCTTCAAACCGAACATCGGTATATAATTCCCTGCAAGGAAAAATAATGCAGGCAGTGAAAAGCCACTCCCCACATTAATTAAGGAAAAGGAGCCACTTTGGTACTGGGTACCGTACAACTCCTTCACCAAAAGAAAAAGATCAAGATCAATGGGGATCAGGAGGGTTGCAGGCTTGAACTGAAACCGTCTCTTAATGAGAGTTAATAATAGTGCCGGAAAAGGCACGTCTGGTATGGACAAGTTTGGCAGCGTAATTGACAGAATGAACATGAAGCTTGGAAGCAAGTTTCTTAACTCTTTGAGAATCAAGACCCAGCTGCTTAAGGTAAGGTAAGGTAAGGTTACATCACTATATATGCCTCTGAACCAGCTGCTTAAGAGGCTCCATCGTGTCATTGTTGTAGATAGTGCCACCCACTCCCAAAAGGATGGTGTGGGACCGGGGTAGCGGCTGCTCCTTGGAGGATGGAGCAGAGGCCTTTGTGTTGTTCCTGCGCGGCGCTCAGCTAGTTCTGCAGTCTAGTGTCCTCACAGTACTTGATCTCGATGAGGTGAATGTCACGTTGAAGAACGCTGAGATCTTTGGGTCGATGCTGTCAGGGGAAGGTGGATCTGCTAGTGGCTGGCGGTGCTGTTGAGGTGCTCCTGGTCTCCCTCAATTGCCCCCTGCCACTTCTAAGAACCCATCCTCCTTCATGGCTAGTCTGTTGCTTTTTAGTTTTCGCGGAGATGGGAGCAACCAGTACAGCATCCGGACGGCTGGAGGTGAACCTATTTTTGTCTGAGAAGCGGGGTGGAAAGAGCCACTTTGGTATAATCCTACTAGTTTCAGCTGTATCAAGAAACTGAAGATTTTGCACAGCCAGCCGTTCGCTGCTACCTAAATCCATGCAGACAAAGCAGGATCCTAGGGAGCCTGTCTTGCTGATGGCTATGAAAATCATACTGCATGCTAAGTTGGTCTCTCAGTGACCATATTTCTTATTTGCGTGTGTTGGCATGCAGAATGTACAATATGCAGGGCACTGTCTAGTTGAGGGCAGAGGGGGCAAGCCAAGTTAGGCTTGTTGAGTGCTTAAACCATACCGCATGCTTTTTTTTTTTTGGGGTGGTGTTACAGCTACGGCCCCCAGCAGGGACCTGACAGACAATAAAAAAGAAAAGAGGAGAGAGGGCTCAAGCAGAGGAGAAAGCAAAAGGAAGCTGCTCAAGGAGACCCAGAACCAAAGAAAGGAAACCAGGAAAAAGAAAAAACCCAAGTAGAGTACAGAGGTGAGGGAGCGCAGGACAGAAGACGCAGAAGAAAACCAGGAGGATGGAAGGAGACGCCAAACACACGAAAAAGGGGGGGAGACGCACATAGTTGCA